>JAEEGH010002892.1_pt1 | contig 45672 bp, 46 predicted proteins | sample 9134181 | NCBI WGS metagenome assembly JAEEGH01 (sample SAMN16246544, study PRJNA631951) | gut metagenome | biome: gut microbiome; feature: rumen; material: DP-attached | host: Bos | place: Iran: Karaj | collected 2018-10
TGGTTACGTCGTAGGCAAACGGGGTGTCAAGGTCGATGGTAACCCAGCCTGCACCTGTAGCTTCAAGAGTGCCTTCCCACACCAGGTCACCGTCGCTCACTTGCACAATGTCGGTGTCACTCACGAATTGTTCCTTATTAACATTCTTCATATACATCTTAATGCCCTCCATAGTGAGAGATTCGGTATATGTATAATAAAATGAGATAGAGTTGATGGTACCGGCCATTCCAATCTCATCTGTAGTGAAAATCTGCTGCGTCAGGGAATAGTTGTAGTAAGGATTGATTGGTAAACGGTAAGAGGTAGAAGTGTTATCCGAACTGCCTATCACTACTTCATCTGCCTTTGCCCCTCCTACGAAGGCAAGCAAAAGCAGGGTCATGAGCAGGAAGTGCTTCAGGGGATTTGCAATCCCCGCTGTTCTGTGGCCTGCCACCGTCAAGGACGGTGCGAAGCCTGATTGTTGTTTTTGTTTCATAATGATTAAAGTTTAAAATTCTTGTTTTTGGGTGCAAAGGTAATAATTTTCGGGCGAACCGCCAAACGATTCGCCCGATAATTGCTTAATTACTCCTCCTGATTACAAACGCATGGTGCAAAACCCAGGGGTAGGACGAACCAAACACAGGGTTAGGACGAACCAAACACAGGGTTAGAACGAACCAAACACAGAGTTAGGACGAACCAAACACAGGGTTAGGACGAACCAAACACAGGGTTAGGACGAACCAAACCCAGAGTTATGACGAACCAAACCCAGAGTAGGGGCAGGTCTCTGTGCCAGCCCGCAGAACGTTTCAGTACCGCCATGGGGACGAAATCTGACCAACACAAAATCTTGCAGAACCGCTTTTTTTTGTAAGTTGCGAATTGCCACGAATGTCCACGAATTTATCATCAATATTCGTGCTTTATTATTCTTGGGGTCGCTACGCTCAAAATTATAGGAAAATTAGATTCAAAATTATAAAAGCTGCGCATGGTTCTTATTGATTTGTTTAGTTCTTATCTAAGTTCTTATAATTTTCTTATTCAAGAATGTTCCATTAAGACACATTCTTCTATAATTTTGAGCGAAGCGACCAATTGAAACGAATGTAAAGTTTATTTGGTTACAGTTCCTAATTGGGATAAATACTTGTAAAATTAGGATAAATGCCGTGGGGGCGAAGGTTTTCAGGAATAATTTTTGGCAGTATTCGGGGTTTTTAGTACCTTTGCGCCCTGATAGCGGTTTTAACTGTAAAAAAAGTATGAACGAGAAAATATTCAAGACCCTGAAATCCGCCGAGACCGAGGACTGGCTCGACTACCATGTCATCCGTCCGATGTGCTATTACCTCTCGGTGTTTTTTGCCAAGTTTGGCGTGCACCCCAACACGGTGACCATCCTCTCTATGATTTTGGGTGCCGTCAGCTGTGTGTTCTTTGCCAGCGGATGCTTCTATTATGAGAGAACCACGGGTCTCGTGATGAACCTTATCGCCATTGTGTTGCTCATGGTCGCCGACCTTTTAGACTGCACCGACGGCCAGCTGGCCCGCATGACGGGCAAGAAGAGCCGTCTGGGCCGTATTCTGGATGGTGTGGCAGGCTTTACCTGGTTTATTCCTATCTACCATGCGATGGTATACCGTTTCTACATCCACCACGACCTGGAATTCGGGTGGCTGGGTATTGAAGATACACCAGAGAATGCCCTGATAGCGACAGGCGTGGTCTATGTATTGGGTTTGATTTCCGGTATTGCAGGACTGGCTGGCCAGCAGCGTCTGGCTGACTACTATATTCAGGTGCACCTGTTCTTCCTGAAAGGTGAGAAAGGCTCTGAACTGGATAATTCAAAGCGCCAGCAGGAGATATACGACCAGATGGACGAGAATACCCCTGCCGTTGAGCGCTATTTCCAGAAGTCGTATATCGACTACACCAAGAAGCAGGAGGGCCGTACCCCTCAGTTCCAGCGCCTGATGATGAAAATCCGTGATAAGTTTGGCGGTACTGACAATATGCCTGAGTCCGTACGCAAGGAGTTCCATGATGCCTCACTGCCTGTGATTTTCTGGAACGGTCTGCTGACCTTCAACTTCCGTTCCTTCTGGCTGTTCCTGTTCTGTCTGATAGACCTTCCCATCATGAACTTCGTTTGGGAGATTATTGGCATGGGACTGCTGGCTTGGTATGTCAACTACCGTCACGAATCGTTCTGTAAGCGAATAGCCGATGGTCTGGACTAAGCAGCGACTGAACAACCTGTTTTTCTTCCTTGGCTGTGCAGCATGCGTAGTCATGCTGTTCACCTTTGATGTCAGCTTCGTCGAGTTGTGGCAGCACATCTGTCATGCCGGCTACTGGCTGATACCCATCATTGGCATCTGGATTGTTGTCTATGGCCTGAACGCCTTTGCATGGCAAGCTATCATAGAGGGGAATCTTGGCAAAAAGGCACCTGTCAGCTTCTGGAGGATATACCGACTTACCATCACGGGCTACGCCCTTAACTACGCCACCCCTGTGGGTGGACTGGGTGGCGAACCCTACCGCATCATGGAGCTGTCGAAGGACATCGACAAGCAGCATGCCACATCAAGTGTCATTCTCTACGCCATGATGCACTTCTTCGCCCACTTCTGGTTCTGGTTCATCAGCATCTTCATCTACCTAGCACTGGTACTCGTAGGTGACATGCCCATGACTACAGCCATCGGCATCGTATTGGGCATCATCATTCTGTTCTGTCTGGTGGCCTTCTGGATATTCTCCAAGGGCTATCGCAACGGACTGGTGGTCTATGTGCTGGGCCTCATCGGTAAGATACCTTTCCTGAAAGGTTGGAGCCGCCGTTTTCGTGGCAACCATGCAGAGGCCTTGCGCAATATCGATGCCCAGATTTCGGCCCTCTACTCACAAGACACCAAGGCGTTCTACACCAGTCTCATATTAGAATACAGTTCACGCATGGTACAGAGCCTGGAGGTGATGTTCATGCTCCTGCTCTTCGGCATCGACAATGGTGGCGGACTGGACGGCATGGTACTGACCTATCTGCACTCCGTACTCATCGTGGCCTTCACCACCCTATTCGCCAACCTCATCGGTTTTCTGCCCATGCAGATTGGTGTCCAGGAGGGTGGCTTCGTGCTAAGCATTGCCGCCTTAGGACTCTCTGCAGCCCTGGGCATCTTTGTCAGCATCATCTGCCGTGTACGAGAAATCATCTGGATAGCCATTGGTATGGCGCTGATGAAGATTAAAGATTAAAAACGAAAGATTAAATATGATTGGAGTAATACTTGCTGCCGGAATGGCAAAGCGACTGCGCCCACTGACTGACGCATGTCCGAAGTGTCTGTTGAAGATTGGTGAGCGCACCCTGTTGCAACGTACTGTTGACGCGATGATTGCTGCTGACATCAATGAGTTAGTGGTGGTCACGGGTTATCGCGCTGAGATGATTCGCGAGTTCCTGACAAAACAGTATCCCTCGCTGAACATCCATTTCATCCACAATGCCGACTATGAGCACAACAACAATATCTTCTCGCTGTGGATGACACGCCCCTATACTGAGGGTAAGGACTTCCTGCTCTCCGACAGCGACATTCTTTTCGACCCAGCGCTCATCCGTGCTGTACTGGCTACCGAGGGTAATGCCCTGGCACTGAACCGTCATGAGTGTGGCGAGGAGGAAATCAAGGTCATCGTTGATAGCGACAACCGCATCATGGAACTCAGCAAGACCTGCTCTATCGAGAAGGCCATTGGCGAGAGTGTAGGCTTCGAGAAGATGACAGCAGCATACAGCACCGCTCTCTTCAAGGAGTTGGAGCAGATGATAGAGCACGAGGGACTCATCGACGTCTTCTACGAGCGTGCCTTCGAGCGCCTCATCCCACAGGGTCAGACATTCCGCATTGTCGACACCACCAACTTCTTCTCTATCGAGTTGGACACTCCAGAGGACTTCGAGAACGCCAAGCAACTTATTCCTGCTGCGCTCTACTAAGCCGTATAAACGAACCTACTCTTCGAGATATTTCTCGCTGAGATACTTCGCAAAGATGCGTGCCGCGCTCTCCACTTTGGCAGCGCAGGGACGCGTCTTATAGTATTCGGCAGTACGAGGCGAAGCAACATAGCTCGACTGTGCCTTCTCATGTCCCTTCAGACCCAATATCTCCGCACAGATCAGACTGCCATTCTCAGCCTGTGACTGTGCCAGCAAGTCCTGCACCACCTTATAGCAGGCCGACTTCCCTTCACGGTCACTGCCCACGGTCTGTCCACAGTCCAGTCCCACCAGCATCACAAGTCCCGATACGGCACCACACATCATGCGCATCCTGCCTACGCCACCACCAAAGCCGGCAGCCACCTTCAAGGCCAGCGTCTCGTCCATGCCGTAGAGGTCACAGAAGGCTGCCAACACACTCTGGCAACAGCCATAACCCTGCATGAAATTATCCACTGCGCGGTTTACTCTCTCCTCCAAATCCTGTGCGTTGTATTTCATATCATTTGCAATATTCACATGGCAAAGTTACGAAGAAAATGTCAATACGGCAAACGAGTAGCGAAATACCTTGTTAATTGTTCTTAAATATAGGAAAGTTGATTTGGAAAGTTGGAATTATCGCAGTAATTTTGTAGGTCTAAACAAGTACACATTATTATATTATTCATTTTATAGTATACAACAAATGATTTATTCAAAAGAAGTTGAAAACATGTGTAGCGTTTGCAAAGGCGCTTATCATGGTCCTGCACCCATTCCCGAGGAGGGCAAATGGATTCAGGCAAAGGAGATCAAGGACATTTCGGGTTACACCCACGGTATTGGTTGGTGTGCACCTCAGCAGGGTGCCTGCAAGCTGTCGCTGAACGTTAAGGACGGCGTCATTCAGGAGGCTCTTGTTGAGACTATCGGTTGCACAGGTATGACTCACTCAGCTGCTATGGCTTCTGAGATTCTTCCTGGCAAGACCATCCTCGAGGCCCTGAATACTGACCTCGTTTGCGACGCTATCAACACCGCTATGCGCGAGCTGTTCCTGCAGATTGTCTATGGCCGCACACAGAGTGCTTTCTCTGAGGGTGGTCTGGCTATCGGTGCTGGTTTGGAAGACCTGGGTAAGGGTCTCCGCTCACAGACTGGTACACTCTATGGCACTGTTGCCAAGGGTACCCGTTATCTGGAGCTGACCGAGGGTTACATCACCAAGCAGTTCCTCGATGAGAACAACGAGGTTTGCGGTTACGAGTATGTACACCTTGGCAAGATGATGGAAGCTATCAAGAACGGTATGGATGCCAACGAGGCTCTGAAGAAGTTCACTGGTTCTTATGGTCGTCGTACCGAGGATCAGGGTGCAGTTAAGGCTATTGACCCACGTAAAGAATAAAGGAGGATACGACTATGATTAGAAAAGTACAGTTTGAGAGTCAGGAGCGCCGTATCAACCAGGTTCTTGCTGCTCTGAAGGAGAATGGCATCAACTCTATCGAGGAGGCCAACGAGATTTGTGAAAAGGCAGGTATTGATCCTTACCAGATGTGTGAGGAGACTCAGCTGATCTGCTTCGAGAACGCTAAGTGGGCATACGTTTGTGGTGCTGCTATCGCCATTAAGAAGGGTGTGAAGACAGCTGCTGAGGCTGCTGAGGCCATCGGTATCGGTCTGCAGAGCTTCTGCATCCCTGGTTCTGTTGCTGACGATCGTAAGGTAGGTATCGGTCACGGTAACCTGGCTGCTCGTCTGCTCCGCGAGGAGACTGAGTGCTTCGCCTTCCTGGCTGGTCACGAGTCTTTCGCTGCTGCTGAGGGTGCTATCAAGATTGCCGAGATGGCCAACAAGGTTCGCCAGAAGCCTCTGCGCGTTATCCTGAACGGTCTTGGCAAGGACGCTGCTCAGATCATCAGCCGTATCAACGGTTTCACCTATGTACAGACCCAGTTCGACTACTTCACTGGCGAGCTGAAGGTGGTGAAGGAAGTTCCTTATGGCAACAACCCCAGCCGTCTGAAGGTAAAGTGCTATGGTGCTGACGATGTTCGCGAGGGTGTAGCTATCCTGTGGAAGGAGAACGTTGACGTGTCTATCACGGGTAACTCTACCAACCCCACTCGTTTCCAGCACCCCGTAGCAGGTACCTATAAGAAGGAGCGCGTGCTCGCTGGCAAGCCCTACTTCTCAGTAGCTTCTGGTGGTGGTACGGGTCGTACCCTGCACCCAGACAACATGGCTGCCGGTCCTGCTTCTTACGGTATGACTGATACTCTGGGTCGTATGCACTCTGACGCTCAGTTCGCAGGTTCTTCTTCTGTTCCTGCTCACGTTGAGATGATGGGCTTCTTGGGTATGGGTAACAACCCAATGGTAGGTGCAAGCGTTGCTATCGCTGTTGCCATCGACCTCGCCCTGAACAAAAAGTAATCAGCGCATATTCGCTATATCAAGACCGACGGCCCTCAACGGTCGTCGGTCTTTTTCTTTTCTAAAACACAAACACGCATCTTTACACCATGAGACAGGTTTTATTTCTTTTACTCCTACTGGTTTTCACGTCCTCAGCAATGGGTCAGGAACGGGCCGAGGTACTGCTGGAGACAACAGAGGGCAACATCCGCATCGCCTTGTTTAACGAGACACCCCTGCATCGCGACAACTTCCTGAAACTGGTCAAGATGCATGTCTACGACTCGCTACTCTTCCATCGTGTCATCAAGGACTTCATGATACAAGGTGGCGACCTGAACAGCAAGCACGCCCAACCAGGTCAGCTATTGGGTTCGGGTGACCTGGACTACACCATTGAGCCGGAGTTCCGCCTGCCTCAGCTGTTCCATCGTCGTGGTGTTGTAGCTGCAGCCCGAGAACCAGATGAAGTCAACCCAGAGATGCGCTCTAGTGCCTGTCAGTTCTATATTGTCTGGGGTAAGCAACTAAACGACGTTGCTATCGGTCGCGTACAGGAACGATTAGATATGCAAACCAAGGGCCGCGTCCAGCTGACGCCAGAGATGATAGAGGTCTATCAGACCCAAGGGGGAACGCCCCACCTTGATGGTCAGTACACCGTCTTTGGCGAAGTGGTGCAGGGCCTTGACATCGTCGACAAGATTCAGCAGTCAGCGACAGACAAAAACAATCGTCCCTTCACAGACATCCGCATCCTCCGTGCCTCTGTCATCGTCGATCCCTTCGCGCCTAAGGAAGAGCCCAAGAAGCCCAAAACCGTTACTCCCAAGCGTCGCAGAAGATAAAAGGTCTCAGTAACCATAAAAAGGCTCAGTAACCGTATTAACATTGTTTCCTTCCCCTACAAAGTTATATCCCACGCCGTGGGATGTATGTTCCACGTCGTGGGACATATGTTTCAGGCCGTGGAACATACATCCCAAAGCCTGAAACGGAAAAAGTTTAGTATAGAAAAAGTAATTATGAAGAAGAAGATATTGTTTGTCTGTCACGGAAATATCTGTAGGAGTCCGATGGCAGAGTTTGTGATGAAGGAACTGGTGGAGCAGGCTGGCCTGACGGACCAGTTCTATATTGAGTCGGCAGCGACGTCGACAGAGGAGATTGGCAACGAGGTGTATCCGCCTGCGAAAAGGAAACTGGCAGAGCACAACATCTCGTGTAAGGGCAAGACAGCACGCCAGATGACACGTGCGGACTATGACCGCTTTGACCTGCTGATAGGTATGGACTCGTGGAACATCCGTAACATGCAGCGCATCAGTGGTGGCGATGCGGAAGGAAAGATCCATCAGCTGATGGACTATACCAACAGGCCTGGCGATGTGGCAGACCCTTGGTATACAGGCAACTTCGAGGCAACATGGCGCGACGTATTGGAAGGATGTACAGCGCTACTCGAAGAACTGCGCTAAAGGAATACAAAAGAAATGGGCTGCCCGTTTGGACAGCCCACATTTTTTAACCACATAAAATCAGCGCTATTCCTTAGGGAAGGCTGATAGCCTCTGACGGACAAACGTCAGCGCATGTGCCGCACTCTGTGCAGACATCGGGGTTGATTGAATACTTGTCGCCCTCAGAGATAGCTCCAGCGGGGCACTCATCGATACATGTACCGCATGCGATGCAGTCGTCACCAATTACGTATGCCATAATCTTAATTTGTTTAGTTGAATGAATAAAATTACTTAATGTTTGTGATGCAAAGGTAGGGATTTTTCTTGAATAATACCCACTTTTGGCGAGTTATTTTTATAATTTATACGTCGTCGAAATAATAAATGGCCGTCTTGATGCGTTATAAGCTATGCATATGAAACAACAAATAGTCACTATATTGCTGCTATTTTGCGGACTGACAGCTATGGCTCAGCAGGACCGTCACGTGCAGCACAAACCCTATATCGACCTGCGTCCCATGCACTTCGGTATCTTGGTGGGTATGCACCTGCAAGACCTTGAGTTCGACCAGGTAGGACCCCACATGATGGAAGACGAGGACGGCGTGATGCAAGAGCGCTATGTGCTCTGCGATGCAGATCGCTGGAATGCAGGTTTCTCAGTAGGTGTGCTTGGCGAATTGCGCCTGACGAACAATTTCTCGTTGCGCGTAACACCCACCATGCACTTTGGCGCCAAGCACCTCACCTTATTAAATCTGAAGGAGAAAGACGAGACGGGCCAGTTTGTCCGTAAGACGCAGGACATGAAAAATACCTACGTTTCGCTGCCTGTAGACCTGAAATTTGCTGCCCCTCGCTGGAACAACTGTCGCCCTTACATCATGGCAGGTGTCAACGCCATGATGAACCTGACGAGTGGCGAACAGGACATGATACGCCTGAAGCGCTTCAACACGATGGCGGAGGTAGGTCTGGGCTGCGACTTCTACCTGCCCTTCTTCAAACTGATTCCAGAGTTGAAGTTCTGCTTCGGACTAGGCGACGTGCTGGACAAGAACCACGTAAACGAACTGCGCGACGCCAACCTTCGTACTTATGCGGGTTCGGTTAGCGGCGCGCAGTCAAAAATGATAGTCCTGACGTTTTATTTCGAATAAGCAGAAAAACCGCTTATCACACGACTACTTCAAGTCGATGACCATCTTGCCCACGAAGCAGGCAGACTTGCCGTTCTGGTCAACAGAAACGGGCTTGCCGTCCATGTTGTTCCAATGCTCTAACTGAGGCATGAAGGTGTGCGTATGACCACCCAATACCAAGTCGATATTGCGTGAATGCTCAATCATGTACTGGTCATCCTCACCACGATTGCTGTTCCATCCCAAGTGGGAGATACAAATGACGATGTCGCACTTCTTCTCCTCCTTCAGCATGGTAGCCGTCTCCAGCGCCACTTTGCCAGGATCAAGGTACTTCACACCCACGCAGTTCTTGTCGCTGACCAGTCCCTTCATCTTCGGACAGACAGCAAAGACACCAATCTTCACACCATTGCGCTTGATAATGATCCAAGGCTTGGTGAGACCCTCCACAGGCGTACCTGTGAAGTCGTAGTTGGCACAAAGAATAGGGAAGTTTGCCTTGCGGAACTGCTCAGCCATATTCTCTAGTCCAAAGTCGAACTCGTGGTTGCCAATGGTTGAGGCATCAATGCCCATCTGGTTCATCAAACCTATCTCCACTTCACCCTTGAACATCGTGAAGTAAGCAGACCCCTGGAAGAAGTCGCCACTATCGAAATAGAGCAGGTCAGGATGCTTGGCACGTTCTTCCTTCAGCATCACGAGGCGACGCAGGAAACCACCACGACCAGCCTTCACAGTATCAGGCAGTTGCGGATTGATGGGGAAAATAGCCGAATGGGTATCGTTGGTATGCAGAATAACCAGCTGCTTCTTCTGCGCCACTGCGTGGCTAAATGATAATTGAAAAATGATAAATGATAAACCTATTACCACCATCCATCTGTATTTCATCATATTCTTTGCTATCATAATCGTATCATTTTTAAATATGTTCGTCTTCCTACAGCGGAAGCAATTTATCATTTATTATTTATCATTTAGGGCAGAGCCCGCAATAGTCACACGTCCCTCAATCTTCGCATCGACCTCCTTACCCTGCTTCTGCATTTCGCGGAAGTAGTTCATGATGACAAAGCGCGAATTGTTGCTGGCATCCTTGGGAGCATTGACGTTGGTACACTTCTTCAACGCCTCCAACTTATCAGTACCACCCAGCAAGTAGTCAATCGTAGTTATACGATAGCTCTTGGCAGGGTCAACAGGTTCGCCATTGATGGTGGCGCTTACCAATTGTCCGCCCTTGGTTATCACCAAACGAACAGAGCTGCTGACACCCTCACCACCCGTAGAGGCTATCTGGGCAAACAATTCCAGCACAGCAGCACCAGTCATCGTGCCAAAGGCTATCTTGTTCTCAAAGGGTGCTATGTCGAGTACGTCGCCATAGGTAACATCGCCCTTGGGCAGGTCAGCACGCACGCCACCCATGTTATACAAACCGAAGTCGGGCTTCTCGCCATAGTCCTTGCCAGCCCAAACCAGGATGTCGGACAGCAGGTTGCTGAGCGTACCCTCAGGACGCTGGGCAGTCATGTACTTGGCAGAACGGCCTACGACAGGCCCCATCACACTGTCTACCACGTGTTTATATGGTTTCAGGAATTCGGCAGCCTTCTGGTCTGGCTGTCCATCATAGCGACTGTCCACCACGATGCGCGTACGCTGGATGGAGGCCACCTCGTAGTGCGTTTTGCAAGCGCTGGCCAACAATACCGTTGCCAGCAACGCAACAGGAAATGATTTCATTGTTTTCATAGTCATAGAATTGATGTTGCAAATATACGAAGAAAATCCAACATATCAGCACGTTAAGAACGCATTTATTTCATAAAAGATGTTAAACACAACGCGAATTATGCATGATGTTATATGATTTATGCATTAAATTATGTACCTTTGCACCCGCTTTCCGCGTAATCGCTGGCAGGAGCCAATGAACCATGAGTATCAAGGCATTACGAGAGACCTGTTATGTTGCGTTGGAACGATAACAACAATTTTAAACGTTTAAAAAAACAATGGATTTAATTAAGATTGCTGAAGAAGCATTTGCAACCGGCAAGCAGCATCCCAGTTTCAAGGCTGGTGATACTATCACTGTCGCTTACAAAATTATCGAGGGTTCTAAGGAGCGTATCCAGCTCTTCCGTGGTGTCGTTATCAAGATCAACGGTCATCAGGAGAAGAAGCGTTTCACTGTTCGCAAGATGTCTGGCACCGTTGGTGTAGAGCGTATCTTCCCACTGGAGTCACCTAACATCGAGAGCATTGAGGTCAACAAGGTTGGTAAGGTTCGTCGCGCTAAGCTGTACTACCTGCGTAACCTCACCGGTAAGGCTGCTCGTATCAAGGAGAAGCGTAGCGGTGCTGTCAAGGAGTAATCCAAACCTTCATGACATAAAAAGAGACATTTCATCAATGAAGTGTCTCTTTTTTATTCTTTTCATCTTTCATCTTTAATTTTCCATCTTTCATTTCATGGTGTCCGCCATAAATGGTTTCACCACCCAAGTCGCCTTGCACAGTTTCCTTGAACGACTCCCAATCCTGGAAACCCGCTAACAACGACAGCCTGTCGAGCGTCTTTTTGTTGGGTTTCTTCAATAGTTCTTTCTCTACTGCTTCTAACAGTTTACGCAATGCATGCCTCTTTTTCTCCATAGCGGGTGCAAAGATACAAAAAATTACGAATTACAAATTACGAATTACGAATTATTTTTGTACCTTTGCAGACGAATTCGGATTTATACCTATTTTATATATGAAAGAATTAGCACTGAAGTACGGATGCAATCCCAACCAGAAGCCCTCACGTATCTTTATGACGGAGGGCGAGTTACCCATTGAAGTCATTAATGGCCGCCCTGGCTACATCAACTTCCTCGACGCACTGAACGCCTGGCAGTTGGTGAAGGAACTGAAAGCCGCCACGGGTCTGTCCGCTGCTGCCTCGTTCAAGCACGTCAGCCCTGCAGGAGCTGCTGTTGGTCTGCCACTGAGCGACACGCTGAAGAAGATCTACTTCGTGGATGATATCAAAGGTTTGGACGACAGCCAGATAGCCTGTGCCTATGCCCGTGCCCGTGGTGCTGACCGTATGTCGAGCTATGGTGACTTTGTAGCACTCAGCGACACTTGCGACGCTACGACGGCCCAACTCCTGAAGCGCGAGGTGAGCGATGGTGTCATTGCACCTGACTACACCGCAGAAGCTATCGAGATACTGAAGGACAAGCGCAAGGGAACATACAACGTCATCAAGATTGACCCTGCATATAAGCCTGCTCCCATTGAAACCAAGCAGTGCTTTGGCGTGACCTTCGAACAGGGACGTAACGAGATTAAGCTCGACGATCCTGCCTTGTTCGAGAACATCCCCACACAGAACAAGACTTTCAGTGCCGAGGCTAAGCGCGACTTGATTATCGCACTGATTACATTGAAATATACCCAGTCTAACAGCGTCTGCTACGTGAAGGACGGACAGGCTATCGGTATTGGTGCTGGACAGCAGAGCCGTATCCACTGTACGCGTCTGGCTGGTAACAAAGCCGATATCTGGTGGTTGCGCCAACATCCGAAGGTGATGGCACTGCCCTTCAAGGAAGGTATCCGTCGTGCTGACCGCGACAATACCATCGACGTTTATATCTCTGAGGACGAGCACGACGACGTGCTACGCGATGGTGCATGGCAGCAGTTCTTCACTGAGCAGCCTGAGGTGCTTACTATGGCTGAGAAGAAGGAGTGGATTGCCAAGAATACCAAGGTTGCTCTCGGTTCTGATGCTTTCTTCCCCTTCGGCGACAACATCGAGCGTGCCCACAAGAGCGGTGTAGAGTTCATTGCACAGGCTGGCGGCTCTGTTCGTGACGACCATGTCATCATGACCTGTGACAAGTACGGTATTGCTATGGCATTCACGGGTGTTCGTTTATTCCATCATTAATCATTATGGCTACAGGAGAGAAAGATTTCCAGAGTATTCTGGAGAATGGTATTTCGTTTGGTCGCGGTGGTGGTCCCCGTAAGGAGGACGACAAGGTAAAAACCAAGGCCAAGAAAAAGAAGTATATCACTGGTGCTCACGGTAGTGGCTCTGCCAAGCAGAAGGCCAAATACCGTGAGCAGCGGGCCAACAGACATAAGTAACAACTACAAAACAAACTACTAATGAAAACTACTCTTTTATCAATCCTTCTGGCAACTGCAATAACAGCAGTTGGACAAAAGTATGTTGGTGGCGACATCTCAATGCTTACCAAGTATGAAAATGCTGGTGTGGTCTATAAGGACAAGAACAACAAAACGGTTCAGCCATTGACATTCTTTAAAGAGCAAGGACTGAATGCCATGCGTGTACGTCTATTCGTTGACCCCTCGCAAGACAACGACAAGGCCGTTTGTCAAGACTTGGACTACGTAAAGGCTTTGGGTAAGCGCATCAAAGACCAGGGAATGGCCTTCCTACTTGACTTCCACTATAGCGACACATGGGCCGACCCCGCCAAGCAATGGACACCTAATGCTTGGAAGGACCTCAGCGACGAACAACTCTGCGAACAGATATACACCTATACCAAGGACTGTCTGCAGCAGTTGAAGGACGCTGGTGCTACCCCAGACTTCATCCAAACTGGCAACGAGATTAGCTATGGTATGATGTGGGGCGTCAATGGAACGACAGCCAATCGCTGTTACACTAGTTCACCAGCAGCCAACTGGACCCGTTTCTTCAACCTGCTGAAGAAGGCTGGTCAAGCCTGTCGTGAGGAGTGTCCCAATGCGAAGATTATCCTCCACAGCGAGCGTACACCCAAGCCAAACGTACTGACAGACTACTTTGACCGCATGAAGAATGCAAGCATAGACTATGACATCATTGGACTGAGCTACTATCCAGAGCATCATGGTAATCTGACCACGCTGGAGACGGCACTGACAACCTTAGAGAACAAGAACTACGGCAAAGACATCTGGATTGTCGAAACAGGTTACAGCTATGCGTGGAGCATTGGAGGTGAATATGATTATACGGGAACCTATCCATACACTGAGGAAGGCCAGCGCCAGTTTACTGCTGACTTGGTTACCAAACTGAATAGTCATAGTAGCGTCAAAGGACTCTTCTGGTGGTGGCCAGAGGATAATGGCAAGAAGAATGTGACTAACAGTTGGTGGAATGCTGCGCTCTACAATCACGACACGGGCAAGCCCTATGCCGCTTTCTACGAACTGAAGAACTTCAACGATGAAAGTACTGGGCTGCAAAGTGTCAGAAGCGCAGACGACAAAGACAGTGCATGGTATTCGCTCAATGGGCAACGCATAGAAGGTACACCACAAGCGAAAGGCATCTATATCAACAATAACCAGAAAAGAATAGTCCGCTAAACTTAGCGGACTATTTCTATTACTATCACAAGAGTCTTAAAAGTTCAGGTCTTTGCCTCGGTAGAACTCAAGAAGCGCATGCTGGTAGAGGTTCTCGTAGCGGGCCTGCACGAGGTCGGACTCAGCACGCATATAGTTATTCTTCGATTCGTTGAACTCAGTAATGGTTGCCTTGCCATTCTCGTACTTAGCCTGCATCAGTTCAAAAGCATCCTTCGAACTCTGCACAGCCTCAACAGAGCTACGCTCCTTGCTCTGCGCATTGACCGCATTGAGATACACCTGTTGGATTTCCTTATAGAGCGTCTTCTTTGTATTATCGAGTTGCAACTGCTGTGTCTCCTGTGAAATCTTGGCAGTACGGATGCTGTTGCGCGTCTGGAAACGATTGAAGATAGGAACGTTCAAGCTCAAGCCAATATACTGCGAGAAGTTGTTCTTCAGCTGAGAACTCCAACTGTCCGTCTTCATACCAGAGGTGGTATAGTAATTGGTGCCCATTCCACCATTCAGCGACAGCGTGGGATAGTATCCTGCACGTGCTATCTTGATAGAACGCTCAGTACCCTGCAGGCGGAGCTGTTGAGAAAGAATCTCCGGTTTGATGCCTAGTGCCTCGGCATAGATGACATCAGGAGAAGGAGGAGTGGTGACGACGGAGGAACCATCGCCCACATTTAAGGCTGGGCGAACAATGGTGAACCCATCGGGGGTAGCCAACTCCAACAACTGCGTCAGCGTGAGGATAGACAGACGCGTGTTGTTCTCAGCCTGGGTAGCCGTCAGTCGGCTGTTTGCCAGCGTAGCCTTCTGCTGAGAGAGTTCTGCCTCGCTGGCCTTGCCATTCGCTACGAAAGCCTGCAGACGAGCCACCTGAGCAGAGTCGATGGCTATCTGACGCCGTGCCACATCGGCAATCTCCATGTTATAGAGTATCTGCACATAGGCCTGGGCTACCTGCATACGGATGTCGTTCTTCGCCTTCTCCAAATCAGCCGTAGCAGCCTCAAGGTTCAGCTGGTTCAACTTGATTTGATTGGGAATCTGGAAACCCGTGAACAGCGGCATACTGGCACCCAACTGCAGCGAGGTACTACTAGTATTCGTGTTGGTATAGGTATTTGCGGATGTCAAGCCACGACCAAACGAGAAGTTCTGACCTAACGAAGCACTCAGATCAGGCAGACGGGAGTTCCTGGAGGTTGACAGTTCTATCTCTCTCTGGCGACACTGATTCTCCTGCTGCTTGATGCCGACGTTATGCGCTACAGCATAGTCGCAGCACTCGCGAAGAGACCAAGCCTTATTTTGGGCCAGCATATCTAGAGAAACTAGTATAACTAGTACTACTAGAAAGAAACACTTTTTCATAAGCCGTTAGTCTTTATCATCCGTTATTACCTCTGGGCCACGAACCTTATCCTTGGCTGTCAGACCCTTCTTAATCTCAATATTCACACCATCAGAGAGTCCTGCTTCAACAGTGCGACGCTCGTAATTCTTCTCATTGGCAGAATCAGTGAGCACATAGACAAACGTGCTGTCGCCACTGAACTCGATGGCACTCTCAGGAACAGTAAGCACGTTGTCGGCTTTAGCTAGCACAATCTCGGCATTGGCACTATAACCCGAACGAATCTTACTATCGTCCTTGGCAAGCTTCACAGCGGCCTTGATCTCAAACTGGTTGGCGCCATTGCTCTCCACAGCTTTCGGAGAGATATACTCTAGAGCAGCATCGAAGCTCAGGTCCTGTAGGGCACCGATAGTAATCTTCATATTCATGCCGATAGTCAGCTGACCCACCTCTGTCTCGTCAATGTTACCACGGAAGATGAGGTCATTCATGTTGGCTACTGTGGCAATAGTCGTACCATCGTTGAAGGTATTCGAGAGGATGACAGAGTTACCCACCTTGACAGGAATATCAAGGATGACACCGCTGATGGTAGAACGGATAAGCGTAGATGACGCCTTGGCATTCGACTTCGACACACCATCGCGTACCACTTCGAGGGCATCCTGAGCAGCCAGCCGTTCATGCTTGGCCTGATTCAGGGCCATCTTACTCTTATCAAACTCATCGGCACTCACCAACTTCTGCTTATAGAGGTTCTCAACACGCTCGAAATCGGTCTCAGCCTGCTTGAGGTTGATTTCTGCCAGACGCACACGCATCTCGGCACTTGACAGCTGAGCCATGTCGGGAATCACCTTGACCTTGGCAATCACATCGCCGGCATTGACATAGTCGCCTGGCTCCTTCAGCAGTTCAGAGATGATACCAGAAATCTGGGGTTTGATGTTGACCTCATTACGAGGCTCTATCTTACCCGTGATAATGGTGGTTTTCTGGATGCTGTCCAGTTGCGGAGTGAACTCGTTGTAAACCACTTTCTTGGGTTGGCTTTTCTGCCAGAGGAACACGAATGTTCCGATGAAAATCAGCGCGATAATAACGGCGATAATCAGTTTGCTGTACTTTTTCATATCTTTATTGTTTTTTGTTGTTTTCTTTGTTTTGGTGTCAGCGGGCAAACCGCTGACCACTATTATTCGTCACGCATGGCGTCAACGGGTTTGATACTCATGGCACGTGCAGCAGGGGCAAGACCAGCGAGGACACCCATCGCACTGACCATGAAGGCGGCGAAGAGGGCAGTCCAAAAGCCAATCTGGAAGTGGGCTGCAACGATACCGTCCTCCGTATTTCCCAGTTCAAGCATCTGGAGAATCATCACTCCGAAGAGGATGCCACTCATACCCGCTACCAGTGTCAGCACAATACTCTCAGAAATAATCTGCGAAAGTACCATTCTTGGCGTAGCGCCGATGGCGCGACGGATGCCTATCTCAGTAGTACGCTCACGCACAGTCACCATCATGATGTTCGACACACCGATAGCACCTGCCAGCAGTGTTCCCAGACCTACGAGCCAGATGAGGAAGTTAACACCCTTGAAGAGGTTGTCGAGCATCTGGAAGAGTACCTCGGTGTTAAATACCATAGCACCCTGCTCGTCAGTAGGATCAATGGTGTGGGCCCTGGCGATGGTCTCCCTGATGCGGTCGGTGACTTTCGACATAACGACTCCCGGACGTCCGGTAACAGCAATCAGGTCAACGGCATTACCACGGTTATAGGCCTGCTGCATGAAGGTTAGTGGCAGGATGACACCCGTACCGTTTTCTCCGCTGATGTTAACACCCTCACTCATATTGTAGTCGACACCTACTATCTGATAGTAGATATTGTCGATGCGGATGCGCTTGCCGCAGGGATCGCCACCACCAGGGAACAGTTCCTTGTAGGTTTTCTTCTGGATGACGCACACCTTGCGGTGGTCGCGAATGTCGGCCTCATCAATGTATCTGCCGTAAAACAGTTTCGGTTCGTTGACCCGCTGATAGTCGGGCATGGCCCCACTGACCCCAATGGTGGACTTACGGTCTCCGTAATAGGCTGTGCCACCGTTCGAGAAGAGCAAGGGCGTGACGACGTCAAGTTCAGGAACGCTACGGCGTAAACGGTCTATATCCTTATAGTCCATATGCCAATAGCGACCTTTACGAAAGCCCTTGTACGCCTTGCTTGTAGGCTGTGCCCAAACCAAGGCGCTGTTGGTAGCAAAACCCGCAAAGTTCTGCTGTAGCAATTCTTTCAGGCCGTTGCCACCTCCCATCAGTGCAACAAGCATGAACACGCCCCAAAAGACGCCAAAGCCCGTCAGAAACGAACGCGACTTGTTACGTGTCAGCGTGTCAAGGATTTCTCTATATGTATCTAAATCTATTCTCATAACTTAATCTGCTCTTAATGCTTCTATGGGTCTGATGCGGCTTGCCTTATAGGCAGGAATGAGTCCTGCAATCGTTCCTGCAATAATCATTACCAATGTAGCCTCTACACAGACATCCAGTCCGACAGTCGGATCAAGGAACATCGTAGCCTTGAACAATCCTGTATCTATTGTCTCATGACCTATCGTTGCGTCCATATACTCATTGGCAAAAATACCCAACAGCATACCGATATAGCCAAAGATAGTCGTGATAATCACACTCTCCGTGATAATCAGCTTCAGCACAGTCCAGGGCTTAGCACCGATAGCCTTACGGATGCCAAACTCATGGGTACGCTCCTTGACGGTAATGAGCATGATATTCGATACGCCTACGATACCAGAGAGCAGGGTAAACAAACCAACTATCCAAAGAGCGGTACGGATAATACCAATGCCCTGTTCCATCTGTAGGTTCTGTGTGAAACGATTCCATAGCCAGACAGCATCTTCGTCTTCGGGATGTGCCTGATGTTCAGCATTCAGTCGGTGGCGGTAGCTTCGTTCAAAAGCCTCGTTAGCTTCCTCTGTCGGCAGTCCGTGGAAGGTAAACTCTATACGTCCAGCATCATCAGTTTTGGCACCGTAAATGCGCTTGATAGCCGTATAGCTGCTGAACACGTCTGAGCGTCCATTCTCCTGTTCCTTGTAGATACCCACCACCTTGAAGGCAAAGTTTCCTACGTTTAGGAAATCACCAACACGGCACTTCAGTTCCTTGGCCTGCTTGTTGCCTAACACCAGCACTTTGCGACTATCCTTCACATCAATCTCATTGATGAAACGACCTTGCAAGATTTCCACCTTATTAATCTTCGTGTGGTTGGGATAAACACCGCTAATACTTGTTGAAACATACTGCTGACCAAAACTGATGGTTGCTGACGTGTTGTACTGAGCACCTACCTCATCAACGTTTTCAGAGAATTCACGCTCAGTAATCTTCATATCGCTCTCATGCAGACGGATATCGCGACCTTCCTTCAGTCCCTGATAGGGCTTCGACGTCCATCCGCCGAAGACCACCATAGAACTTGACAGAAAGCGATCGCTTTGCTTCAGATTGGCATTGATGAGTCCATTACCAGCACCTAACAGCACGATAATCATAAAGATACCCCACGCCACCGCAAAGCCTGTCAGTGTCGTGCGGAGCTTATTACGCCGAGCTGTCTGCCATATTTCATTCAATAACTCCATCCTTGATGCGTATGATACGGTTCGTCTTTTCAGCCACTGTTGGGTCGTGGGTTACGATAATCTGCGTGATACCCTCGTCCTCATTGAGCTGTTTCAGTAACTGCATCACCTCGATAGAGGTCTTGGAGTCGAGGGCACCTGTAGGTTCGTCGGCCAGGATAATCTGTGGACGAGTGATAAGCGCACGGGCAATAGCCACGCGCTGTTTCTGACCACCAGAGAGTTCGTTGGGATAGTGTTCAGCCCAGTCGAGTAGCCCAAGGCGTTCGAGATACTCCAGGGCAAGCGTATGACGCTTGCGCCTGGAAACCCCTTGATAAAAGAGCGGCAACTCCACATTTTCTACTGCAGTCTTGAAAGAAATCAAGTTGAATGACTGGAAGATGAATCCAATCATCTTGTTACGATACTCGGCAGCACGAGTCTCGGAGAGGTTCCAGATAGGAACACCTGCGAGTTCGTAGATGCCAGAGTCATAGTTGTCCAGAATACCTAATATATTTAATAAGGTACTCTTACCCGAGCCCGATGCTCCCATGATGCTGACGAATTCTCCCTTTGCAATGTCAAGCGAGATTCCCTTCAGTACATGGAGCGGCTGGGCACCCTGATAGGTTTTGTTGATGTCTTGTAAGTGAATCATCTATTAAATTCTTTTTACCTTAGTTCTCTATTCGTTAGACGCTGCAAAAGTACGAAAAGTTGCATTACCCTCCAAATAAATGGGACGAACTGCATACATTTGTGACGAATGAATAGAAGTATGACTAAATTTTAACATTCCGTAAGTTTTTTGTAGGCTTCTGTAACGTCTTCAATAGTGATATCAAGGAGGTTCATTTGGCGGAACAGCTCTGGCAAGCGTTCCTTCATAAACTCCTGCTTGCGCACCTTCAGGATTTGCTTACGAGCACCTTTGGTCACAAAGTAACCCAGTCCACGCTTGTTATAGATAATCTCCTCGCGGGCCAGCTGCTCATAGGCTTTGACGGCTGTGTTGGTGTTCACCTCCAGCAGCACAGCATACTCTCGGACGGACGGAATGCGGTCGTCGTCCTTATACACGCCAGAGAGAATCTCGTCGCACAGACGATCTGCCATCTGGATGTAAATTGCTTTATCATTCGTGAATATCATATGTTTTCCTCTTTAATTTGTTTTGTTATACGTTCAGCCACTTATTGTTGATGACCTGCATACGGGTAAAGAGCTTATACGAAGCCCAGTAGTGGAAGATGATGAGGGCACACAACGTCGTGTGAAGAATATAGAAGAAAGGATAGTAGGTCTTCGTGTATGTATGTGTCTTCTCGTCCCAAGAGCCTCTCATAAAATCGATGTGAACATTGTCGAGATGACTGAAAAAGGACACCAGCAGGAAGACAACAATGATGATGGACATACTAGTCAACAGGAACTGCTGGCGACGGAACAGGGTACCTCCAACGATATATAGTGAATGGATATAGAATACCCAAGTGAAAAACGCCCATGTGGTGTGCCAATCTTCGAAAGCAGCATTGTTGCCAAAAGGTTCAGCGAGTTTAGGGAAGCCCCATATCACAACACGTCCCGTTGCCCAGTCCACAAAGACGCGCAGCGTATCTGCCAACAGATAGGCGCCTACTGTAATGATGGCCAGCCAAAGAATGGAGAGCAGCAGATTGACGACATATTTCTCCAGATCGGACACTGGCCAAAGCAAGAAGGCCGAACGTTTGCGAGTGTCCTTCATCTGCGAGAACAGGTAGCTGGCACCAAAGAGCATAGAGAAGCAGAAGAAGATAATGCTGAAGACGAGTGTCTGCTCGACATAATGGTTATAATTCCTATATACATCCTCTGCTGGCCAGTTTTCTACCATATAATCATAGCCTGTTCCCTGCACACGGGTCCAGAACAGACCTGCCATAAACATAACAAGTGTAAAGATGCCAAAGAGGCGAATCCACATCTTGCGACCTAAAACAAACTGGCACTTCAGTGCCTGACCGAATCTATTTATATTAAAGGTACTCATAATTTTATATTCGTTTAATTTGAGAAATTCGTGGTTTATCTTTTACAGTACTGATCCTGTCTTTTGCGTTGTCTTATAGTTAAACAGGAGTTCGAGGTTCACCTGTGTCTCTGGTTCACCCTCCTGGCGTTTGGTAATGACGGCATTACCCTGAAGCGTGGGCTCAGCATAGAGCACGCTGTCGTCCATCTGCTGTGGGGTACGGTATTCGAAGGTATAGGCATCCTGAATCTCCTGCATAGAGGCATTCAGCAATACTGAGTGCTGATCAAGAATCAGAATATGGTCCAACATCTGCTCTACGTCGTGTACCTGATGGGTAGAGATAATCACAGTGCGCTCCTCCGTCATGTGCTGGGCAATCACCTTGCGGAACTGCGACTTCGAAGGGATGTCCAGGCCATTGGTAGGTTCGTCCATCAACAGGTACTTGGTATTGGTAGCCATAGCGAAAGCAATATAAGCCTTCTTGCGCTGACCCATTGAGAGCTCACCCAGACGTACATCAGCTGGCAGTTCGAAATCAGCTAGACAACTCTGCAGGATTTCATCCGAAAAGTTGGGATAGAAAGGTTTGTAGAGCTTCACATATTCAGAGAGACTGATAGCGGGCATCTCAAACTCCTCTGTAACGAGGAAGATGTCGCGCAGAGTTTCGGGGTCGCGCTTGTAAGCTGCGATAGAATCGCAACACACTGTACCGCAAGAGGGGTGGAGCAGTCCTGAGAGCAGATAAAGCAGTGTCGACTTACCTGTACCATTCTTTCCTAACAGACCATAGATGCGGTCTTCCTCCAGCTTGAGGCTGAAATCATCGAATACCAGATGCTTCGATCCGGCATACTTGAAACTGATGTTCTTTACTTCTATCATAATCGTTTTTGTTAGTTGATAATCACCCTGTATTAGTGTACCACTTTAATAGTACACTGCAAAGGTAATGCAAAAAGGATGTAACTTCCAAATATTTTCGCCGAAAAATGAAATATTTAACTTCCGTTAAGAATTAAAGAATAATCAACAAGTGTTAAAGGACGGGTGTTCGTAGATTAATAGATAGAACATTTGCTATTTAAGTGTATTATTGCTACCTTTGCATACACATAACCCTAATAAGGACACTATGAACATGAAAAGAATCAATCGTTGCCTTAACGGCATCATCATATTATTGGCTTTATGCTTCTATACCATCAACACCTCAGGACAGCCAAAAAGCCAGGAAGACACTACTGCAGCAAAACTGCTACAGCAAGTACGTACCACCTTTAATCAAAATGACGAGCAAAAGTTCTATGAGGCCAATGCCCAATACCGTAATTACCTTTTGGGAGAAGACAATATCAGCGGCTACTATCTTTGCTGGAAGAACGAAGTACTCTATGATGTCAACCACAACCACTTCTATCGTGCACTACGCAAAACGATGAAGATGCAAGCAGAGATGGAGCGCCGGGGAGATCTCCATGAACTTTATAAGGCTACCCAACTGCGAGGCATCATCTACTCGCTTCGTGGCAATATACCCTTGGCTCATCAATATTTCGAGAAGGCCCTCAATGAAGTTGACCACAGCCAGCTCAGCAATCTGGCATCCATCTACATGGACTTGTCGAACATCGAGATGGACACCCAGCCAGAGGAGGCCATGAAGCATCTTGACTGTGCCATTGAGATTATCAAGGGAAATGGTTCTAAATACGATTACAGCGATGCCATCGGTTTTAAGGTCATCGTAGCCTATGCCATGCGCGACTGGGAAACTGTCAACAAAGCCTTCAAGGAGTATATCACCATGAAAGAAGAGTTGGGAGAAGACTTCAGCACCACCTATTATTATTACGCACTCATCTGTAAGGCTGTGGCAGACAAACACTATGATGACGCTATCCAGTTGACCTACAACCTGACCAATACCACTGACATCTATAAGTTCCAGACAGAAATCTACGAGTTGTCAGGCAACACACAACGTGCCTTCGACACCCAGAAGCACTACATGTCCATTAAGGACTCCGTCAACAACGTCATCATGTCAGAAGAGATGATGGGCTCAGCCAGTGATTTGGAGAGTGCAGAAGCACACAGCATGACCATCGCTAAGCGTAACACACAGCTCCAATACGCCATCAGCATTGTCATCTTCACTTTCCTGCTGATAGGCATGATCATCTACCGCATGAACAAGAACCGCTATCTGCGCAAACTACAACGCCAGAACCACGACCTACTTATTGCCCGTGACAAAGCGCAGGAGGCCAACCGCATGAAGATAAATTTCCTGAAGAACATGAGTCACGAGATACGCACCCCACTGAACATTATCAGTGGTTATGCACAAATCATCAGTGACCCACGTACATTGACCAGCGATGCAGAACGTGCCGACATCGCCAAACGCATTGGCCACAGCACGAATACTATTGTGCGTATCGTCGACGAGATTCTTGACATCTCCAGCAAGGAAAGCATCCATTACATCGACAAATCCGACTTGGTAGCATGTAATGACTTGCTTCGACACTTGGCAGAGCCTTACCAAGATAATGAGACCCCGTTCAATCTGCGTCTGGAATTGTTGCTCAAGGACAGCTGTAAAATCGTGATTAACCGCAAAGAAGTGCAGAAGATTCTCAACCACTTGATGGACAATGCTATCAAGTTCACGCCAGAGGGGGGCATCATCACATTACGCAGCTACCAGCACAAGCTCAACCATAACATGATATGTCTAAGCGTTACCGATACTGGCTGTGGCATCAAAGATGGTGACGAAGAGAAGATTTTCGAACACTTCTATAAGTCTAATATATATAAAGAAGGGGTTGGCCTCGGACTGTCCGTCGCTCGACGCGTAGCCCGCCAATTAGGTGGTGATGTAATCCTCGACACCCGCTATAAAGAAGGTAGCCGCTTTATCCTGCAACTGCCTAAAGAATAGTTGTTAGCAATTAACTTTTGGTTCTTAGCTTATCCGCGTTGGTCGGCACCCCACATCATTTTCTCACGCAAGGTATGGAAGTACTTCGTACCTGCACGTTTGATAACCTTTACACGATAGGGAGCCTTGCGTAACGTCAGACGGGTCGTATCTGGTAATTTCTCTGAACGGCCGTCCAGTGCTACCAGATAGTTTTGCGTTCGACTCTCTACGGTAAGCTTTATTTCACAGTCTTCCGAGAAGACGATAGGACGCACATTCAACGAATGAGGAGCAACAGCGGTCAAAGAGAAGACATGCGTTCCCGGTACGATAATCGGACCACCATTCGACAATGAATAAGCCGTAGAACCTGTAGGTGTCGACATAATCAGTCCGTCGGCTTGATAGGTCGTCAGATAGTCCCCATTTACCGTTGTATGGATGGTAATCATTGAGGCGTTGTCACGCTTCAGGATGGCCACATCGTTCAGGGCACAGCAATAACCCTTTAACGGCTGACCATCCGTTTCCACTTTGATGACCGCACGCGTATCTACGGCATAGTCTCCCTCGTAGAGTGCATCAATGGTGCGTTCAATCTCCTGCGCCTTTACGTCAGCAAGAAATCCCAAACGACCCGTATTGACACCCAAGATGGGAATCTGTTTAGTACCCACCAAACTGGCTGCACGCAGGAAAGTACCATCACCACCCATTGACACAACGAAATCAGCAGAGAAGTCAGACTGGTCAAAAATAGATACGCCTTCTACCGGCAGGCGCTGACCATCAGTCAGGAACGTATAGAACTCTCGTTCTATATATACTTCTGCCTGTCTGGCTGTCAGACAAGCCAGCAGTTTCTGGATGGAAACCGACTTCTTGGGTTGGTAGGTATTACCAAAAATTGCGAACCTTAATTTGCGTGACGTCATATTTTTTGGCTCTTTTAGCTGTTTATTCGCAAAGAATTTGTATCTTTGCACGTGCAAAGTTACAAATAAAAGTGAAAAAAGAATAGCGAAAAGGGAAAAATATGACAAAACTGAGCGTAAATATCAATAAGATTGCCACACTGCGCAATGCCAGAGGAGGCAATAATCCCAATGTCCTAACTGTTGCCCGTGACGTAGAACTATTTGGAGGACAGGGCATTACCGTTCATCCACGTCCTGACGAACGCCACATCCGCTATCAGGATGTGCGCGACCTACGCCCACAGATTACCACAGAGTTTAATATCGAGGGCAACCCCATCGACTCATTCACCCAGCTGGTGCTGGAGGTTGTGCCTACACAGGTGACGCTGGTTCCTGATGGTCACGACCAGATAACATCGAACCACGGATGGGATACCATAGAGAACAAAGCGTTCCTTACGGACATCTGCAAAACCTTCAAGGATGCAGGCATCCGTACCAGCATCTTTGTCGATGCTGACCCACGACAGGTTGAAGGCGCCAAAGTCTGTGGTGCCGATCGCGTGGAACTCTATACAGAGCCCTATGCCTCTGGTTATGCAGCCAATCGTGAGGCTGCCATTGCTCCGTTTATCGCTGCTGCCGAAGAGGCACGCCGCGTAGGACTGGGCCTCAACGCTGGTCACGACCTGTCGCTGGAGAACCTTGCCTACTACCACCAGCAGATTCCTTGGACTGATGAGGTCAGCATTGGCCATGCCCTTATCTGCGACGCCCTCTATTTGGGCCTCAAAGAAACCATTCAGCAATATCTTATGGCCCTTGCCCATTAACCCTATTAAACCCATTTGAACGATGAAAAAGGTATATGTATTCTTAGCTGACGGCTTCGAGGATGTCGAGGCCCTGATTCCCGTTGACGTACTGCGTCGCGGAGGTATTGACGTCACTACGGTAAGTATCAGCGACTTCCCTTTGGTGACTTCGGCACACGGAGTGAACATCGAGGCAGACATCATGTTTGAGCAGGGTGACTTCTCTGATGCTGACCTTATCTTCCTGCCTGGCGGTATGCCTGGCGCCAGTAACCTTTTCGCTCACAAGGGTGTTTGTAAAGTCGTTGTCGATCAGTTCGCTGCTGGTCGTAAAGTAGCAGCCATCTGTGCCGCTCCAGGTGTTGTATTAGGACAACTGGGAATCCTTGAAGGCAAGAAAGCCACCTGCTATCCAGGTTTCGAACAGATGCTTGATGGTGCGACCTATACTGCCGACCTTGTCACTGTCGATGGTAACGTCACTACCGCAGAAGGTCCTGCCGCAGCATTTCCCTTTGCCTACGAGCTCCTTGCCCAGCTGGTAGACAAAAAAACGTCTGACCAGATAGCAGAAGGCATGCGCTTCAAACACCTGATGGCCTAATGGATTATATCATTATCGTAGCAGGAGGCAAGGGACTGCGCATGGGAACAGATATTCCCAAGCAGTTTCTGCCTATTGGTGGGAAGCCCGTACTGATGCGGACCCTCGAAAGGTTTCGCGAGTATTCCACTACCCTGCAGATTATCCTGGTATTGCCCAAAGCTCAGCAAGACTACTGGCAGAAATTGTGCCAAGAGTACGACTTCAAGGTGGAGTACCAAATGACCGATGGTGGCGAGACGCGCTTCCACTCTGTACAACATGGACTGGCACTCATTCCAGACGATGCAGAGGGCGTTGTGGGTGTCCATGATGGTGTACGTCCCTTCCCCAGCATCGACGTCATCCGCAACTGCTACGAAACTGCCCGAACCGCCAAGGCTGTCATCCCCGTCATCCCCATCGTTGAGACAGTTCGCCATTTAGAAGGTGAAAAATCAAAAACGGTTCCCCGCAATGACTACCGTTTAGTGCAGACACCGCAGACTTTTGACATCCAGCTGCTCAAGGCTGCCAATCGGCAACCTTACAACGACAACTTTACCGACGATGCCAGTGTGGTCGAAGCTTTTGGCATTGACGTTACCCTCGTCGAGGGCAATCGGGAGAATATCAAGATTACCACTCCCTATGACCTTGAAATAGCAGAAGTGCTTATCTGATGAATATCCTCCAACAAGACATACAATACTTGGCAGGCGTAGGTCCTAACCGCCGCAAGATGCTCAGTGAAGAACTGGGCATCCAGACCTTTGGTGACTTGTTGGAGTACTACCCCTATAAGCACGTTGACCGCAGCAGGCTCTATGCCATCCGTGAACTCACGGGCGACATGCCTTTTGTACAGGTGAAGGGGCATATTCTCAGCTTCGAAACCTTCAAGATGAGTGCCCGCAAGAAGCGTGTCGTTGCTCATTTCACTGACGGCTATGGCAAGGTGATGGATCTCACTTGGTTCAATTATGCCGACAGTGCCCTGAAGAAATACAAGGTCGGTACCGAATACGTGGTCTTCGGACGTCCGCAGGTCTTCAATGGGCGCATACAGTTGGTTCACCCAGATATGGAGGAGGCCGACAAACTGGAACTCTCCACTATGGGCATGCAGCCCTACTACAACACGTCAGAGAAGATGAAGAAGTCGAGTCTCAACAGTCGTGCCATTGAGAAACTCACCAAGACGCTCCTCGACACGCTGAAGGAGCCTATCCCTGAGACGATTCCAGACTTCATCACCCAGAAACTACATCTCGTCAGTCGCAACGAGGCACTGCGCCACATCCACTATCCGCAGAATGCCAAACAACTGGAACAGGCCCGTCTGCGTTTAAAGTTCGAAGAATTGTTCTTCGTCCAACTTAATATATTAAGGTACGCGAGCGACCAGCGTCGCAAATACCGCGGCTACGTCTTCAGCAAAGTTGGTGACCACTTCAACAATTTTTATAAGGAGAATCTGCCCTTCCCACTCACCGAAGCCCAGAAACGCGTTATTCGTGAGATTCGCAAGGACATGGGTAGTGGGCGACAGATGAATCGTCTGCTGCAGGGCGATGTAGGATCCGGCAAGACTCTCGTGGCGCTGATGTCCATGCTCATCGCACTGGACAACGGTTACCAGGCCTGTATCATGGCACCCACAGAGATACTTGCCGAACAACACCTCCAAACCATCATGGACTTTCTGGAGGGACTACCCATCCGCGTGGCCATGCTGACAGGTATCGTCAAGGGTAAGAAGCGCCAGGAGATTCTCGACGGACTGCTTGACGGCACGGTACAGATTCTTGTCGGTACCCATGCCGTCATTGAGGATACCGTACAGTTTGCCCGCTTAGGCATGGTCGTTGTCGACGAACAACACCGCTTCGGTGTAGCCCAACGTGCCAAGCTGTGGAGCAAGAGCGTCAATCCACCGCATGTTCTCGTCATGACGGCAACACCTATTCCCCGTACGCTAGCCATGACACTCTATGGCGATCTTGACGTCTCTGTCATCGACGAGCTACCTCCTGGTCGCAAACCCGTGGTCACCCGACATGTCTTTGACCGCTCCCTACCCTCGCTCTATGACGGTATACGGAAACAAATACATCAGGGGCGCCAAGTGTACATTGTCTTCCCCCTCATTGAAGAGAGCGAGAAGATAGACCTCAAGAATCTGGAAGACGGCTTTGCCACGTTGACTCAGGTATTCCCTGAGTTCCGCCTCAGCAAGGTTCATGGCAAGATGAAACCTGCCGACAAAGAGGCCGAGATGCAGAAGTTTGTCAATGGCGAGACACAGATACTCGTTGCCACCACTGTCATCGAGGTAGGTGTCAATGTGCCCAACGCTTCCGTGATGGTCATCCTCGAAGCCCAGCGCTTTGGACTCTCCCAACTGCACCAGCTTCGTGGTCGTGTGGGGCGTGGTGCCGATCAGTCATACTGCATTCTCGTCACCTGCTATGAACTCAGTACAGACACCCGCAAGCGCATCGATATCATGTGCGAGACCAACGACGGTTTCCGCATTGCTGAGGCTGACCTGAAGCTGCGTGGTCCTGGCGATTTGGAGGGTACCCAACAGAGTGGTATGGCCTTCGACCTGAAGATTGCCGACATTGCCCGCGATGGTCAGCTAGTACAGATGGCCCGCGACGAAGCCCAGCTCATTATCGACGAGGACCCGCTCTGCTGTTCTGACCGCTATGCCCTACTCTGGCGACGCCTCAAGGAACTGCGCAAGACCAATATCAATTGGGGCGTCATCTCATAACACAAATAATTGCCTATAAAGAAATATGATAAGACCACTATTCATTTGTTTTTCCATATTGTTCCTGTTGACAGCTTGTCAGCATAAGAATACTATGCCGCCTAAGGTCTCTGTTGCCGACAGCATCATCAATGAGGTTGCTGCCAAGAAAGACTATGAACACGTATTGTTAATAGCTGACAGTCTGGAAGAGACTGGCGACATAACACGCATGGAGGCAGACATGAAACGCGGATGGGCTTATCATAAGATGAGAAGGCTCACCAAAGCTGAAGAATATTACAGAAAGGTGATGACATCTCGCAGGCATACTCCAGCTGATGAGATAGCCTACCAAAATGCAGCAGCTTATCTTGCTGACCTCCTGTATATCAAGCATGATTATGAGGGTTCCTTGCGAGTGGCAACGCCCGTTGTCGAGGAGCTAGATAACAAAGGCAATGGCACTGATGAGGCATTGACCTTGCTGCTGACTTGTGTAGGACGCTGTCAGATGAAGTTAGGGAATATCGAAGAGGCTTCCAACACCTTTGAAAGAGCCTATCTGTGTAATCTGCGAGCATCTAAAGCCGATCCTTCAGGTATTATGATGAAGAATGCGGTCATCCATACTGCCAATATTGCCATCCGTTTCCTGAATCCTCAGTCGCTCGATATCGCTGACATGTGGCTCATCCGCACCGAGAAAATGCTCGACCAGTACGCTGCCACTCCAACTGCAGAAGAGTGGTTCGTCAACGAATACCACGCCCGTCTTCACATCTACAAGGCTTACGCCTTCCAACATACAGGCCACACTAAGGAGGCTCTGACAGAGTATGAGGCATTTACGAAGTCTGACTATGCTCATAGTGACGACGGGATGTCGGATGCCTGCGAATATCTTATTGCCGCCCACCGCTACGAGGAGGCCGCCGACAACCTGCGAGAACTGGATCGCATGATGAAATCATGGGGTTACAAGCTCACCCTCGACAATATCCAGGAATATATGCTCAACAAATACAAGGCTAACTGGGGAGCAGGGCGTAAAGACTCTGCCAATGCTGTAGCCCGCCAGATATGCAACGCACTGGACTCTGCCATTACATGGCAAAAGAACAGTGATGCCGACGAACTGGCCACCATCTATGACACACGCCAAAAAGAGCACATCATCGAACAGCAGAAAGCCGATCTCAACAGAAGCCACAACCTCATTACGGGCACAGCCGTCATACTCATTTCCATTTTCTTCGTCATCTACGTCTTTAGCCGTCGCAGAGCCATGCGTCGACTATCCGAAAAGAACGAGCAACTGAAATTAGCCAACGAACGTGCCAACGAAACATCGAAGATGAAGTCAGACTTCATCAAGCAGATTTCCCACGAAATTCGTACGCCCCTGAACATTCTTAGCGGTTTCACTCAGATTATCACCTCAGGAGGAGTGGAAATGGACGAGGTGGCCCGTCGCAACGTCAACAACCAAATCTATCAGAACACTAACCGCATCACCGAACTGGTTAACAAAATGTTAGAACTGAGCGACGCTGGTAGTCAGGTCACCATAGAACGTTTAGACGAGACTTCAGCACTGGAGATTGCTGCACAGGCCTCAGCGGACTCAAGCATTGCCATTGCTACAAATATCACATTCAATATCCTGCCCGATATCGACACAGAGAAAGCCACCCTGCGCACTAATCTGCAACAGGCCGTCCGCGCCTTGGAACTGCTGCTCGACAATGCACGCAAGTTCACCCAGGAGGGTAGCGTTACCCTACGCATCAGTATGGAAAAACAACAGAACAAGCAGCGCGTGCTCTTCATCGTAGAGGATACAGGCATTGGCGTACCCGTCAACGAGGCAGAGCACATCTTCGAGGATTTCGTTCAACTGAACAGCTATACCGACGGTACTGGCATCGGACTTACCGTAGCACGCTCCATAGCCCGACGATTAGGTGGCGACATCTGTCTCGATACCAACTACACTACCGGTGCCCGTTTCATTATGTCATTGCCTGTATAGTTTCTCTTTCATTATTCGTCTTTTTATGTTAATTATCAAGCATTTATAGCCATTCCACCCCCTATTTAATAGTTAAAAGTGTTAAAACACACAAAATAACCTTAAACCAATACTGCAAAATATACAATATTAAATAATAATTACTACCTTTGCAACGTTCTATTTCTGTAATAGAGTGAAAATCAACAAGAACTAAAACAATTAATGATGCAGAAAATCAAGAAATTTGCAATACTGACAATAGCAACAATATGTACTCTCCCGACGATGGGACAAGACCTATTGGCACGTCAGGCACCCATTGACCGAAAAATGCAGACAGTCGACAGCGTAGCGCTGCAGCGACTGATATTCACCGAAAATTATGACTCACCCGCTGAAGACCTCTACGAGGACTGGAGCAACAAATACGCACACCAGGAAACGGCGTTGCCCGACTCTTTCCGTATCTCACTGAAAGACTTCTGCATGCCTACTGATAGCCGTGTATTGACGAGCAACTTCGGTGCCCGTTGGGGACGCCAGCATAAGGGATTGGACATCAAGGTTTATATTGGCGACACCATCCGTGCAGCATTCTCTGGTAAGGTACGCATCGTGCGTTATGAGCGTCGTGGCTATGGTAAGTATGTCGTCATCCGTCACTACAACGGTCTGGAGACTATCTATGGTCACCTGTCAGAGCAGTTAGTCGAGGAAGACCAGGAGGTACGTGCCGGTGATGTTATCGGATTAGGAGGTAACACTGGTCGTAGCACAGGTTCGCACCTGCACTTCGAAACCCGCCTTTGTGGCGTAGCTCTTAATCCGGCGTTGATGTTCGACTTCCGCAATCAAGACGTCATTGACGACTACTACATGTTCCACAAGGATACCTACCAGCGTGAGTCAATCGTTGCAACCCGTCTGCGCGGTGTTGGTGGCTCGTCATTCGGTGGCGATGTGAACGAGGAGGTTGAGTTGGCTTCTGCAGCACCCGCAGCAAGATATCAGCATGAGTCACGCTTCCACAAGGTTCGCAAGGGTGAGACGCTCTACTCTATCGCCCGCAAGCGTGGCACCTCTGTGAACGCTATCATGAAGTTGAACCACTTGAAGAAGAATTCAAAGCTGAAGCCCGGTCAGATTCTGAAGTTCAACTAAAGAAATAACAAGATAATATTAGCGGACTGCACAATTGTGTGGTCCGCTTTTTCGTTACGACAATCGGCGTGAGGCATCCAAACGCAGGAAGATAAACAGAAGCAAGGTGAAGCCCCACAGCGAAGAACCACCATAGCTAAAGAATGGCAGGGGGATGCCAATAACGGGTGTCAGTCCGAGCACCATACCCACATTAATAAAGACATGAAACAGGAAGATGCTCAGCACGCAATAACCATAAACCCTGCCAAAGCGCATAGGCTGGCGCTCTGACAGATAGATTAGTCGCCATATTAACGCCAAGAACAGCAGCAGTACACCTGCAGAGCCTAGGAAACCCTCTTCCTCACCAACCGTACAGAAGATAAAGTCCGTATCCTGCTCAGGCACGAACTTCAACTTCGTCTGTGTACCATTTAGAAAACCCTTGCCCTGTAGGCCACCAGAACCGATGGCAATCTCTGACTGATGAACATTATATCCTGCACCACGCAAATCCTCGTCGAGTCCCAGTAACACATTGATACGTGAACGCTGGTGAGGTTCCATGACGTTCTGCATGATGAAGTCGGCACCATAGTAGAACAATCCCGAACCCAGTGCAAAGAGGGCTATGAAGAAATAGTTTCTGATACGTGAGGACAGCGCCTGAACGAACAGATAACCTATCAGGATGACGACCTGTGCAATCTGGATATAGACAATATTAACACCAAAAGCCAGCAATGGCAGTGACAGCAACGTTACTCCCACGGAGCACAGCAGCATACGCCATGCTAACTTACGATGACAGTAGGTCCATACCATGCCGATAGAGAATAGTTGGATGAGTACCATCACAGCAAAAGGTCCAACCATCGCTGACGATGTACCCATAGCGACATCAGCATAACGAATGCCCACCACGAAATAGACCACCATAGCAACACCCGTAAACAAGATACTGCCTGCCATACCCTCGCGATAGAACATGAGGAAAAAAGACAGGTATACCAATGCCGACCCCGTTTCACGCTGCAGAACGATACACAGCATTGGTAACAGAATAACCAACAGCGCAGCACCGAAATGGCGCCACTGCTGGATGTTATAACCATAGATGGACATCAGTTTGGCAAGCGCCAAGGCTGTGGCAAACTTTGCAAACTCAGCTGGTTGCAGACGCAATGGTCCTAATACCAGCCACGACCTGGAACCCTTGATACTATGCGGATTGAAGATGGTGGCAAAGAGCAATAGCAATAACAAAGCATAGATGACATAAGAAAAAGTATCGTATATCCTGTCATCAAGCAATAGCACAATAATGCCCAGCATAATACTGGTACCTATCCAGACAATCTGCATTCCAGAGCGAGTCGACAGCGAGAAGATATCGGTCTCACCATACGAATAGCTGGCTCCACAGACACTTATCCAACCAAACGACAGCAGGGCGATGTAGATAATCACCGTCCACCAATCTATATTGCGCAGTACGCTTTGTTGTCTTCTATCTGCTTCCATCTCTTAATTCACAATTATCGGCTCGTAGAACCATACGAGATATGTCTATTTTGGAACTCCTCAGCTTTCTTTTTTGAAGCCTCCGAAAGTTTACCATTGATATACTGTTCCATGATAAGTCCACCGATAGGCACACCATAGGTAGCACCCCATCCACCATTCTCCACATAGACAGCAACAGCTATCTTTGGCTTATCCATCGGTGCAAACCCCATGAATACCGAATGGTCATGACCACGATTCTGCGCCGTACCCGTCTTGCCACATGCCATGAAGTCATATTTCGCCAACTCATGACAGGTACCACCTGTAGCTGAGGCACGCATGCCTTGCACGACATAGTCATAAGACTCTTTCGAGGCCTTGGTATGGCGATGCTGCGTATAGAGCGAATCTAGTTGTTCTCCCTGAATGCGTTTCACCACATGTGGCGTGATGAACCATCCGCGATTGGCAATGGTAGCACCCAGATTGGCTATCTGTAATGGTGTGGCGTTGACCTCACCCTGACCGATGGCGATAGAGATAATTGTCAGTCCGTTCCATGAGCCCTTATACGCCTTGTCGTAGAACTCCGCATTAGGTATCAGTCCACGCTTCTCGCCGGGCAGGTCAATACCCAGCTTATAGCCAAAGCCCATGCTAACCATATAGTCGCGCCACGTGTTCATGGCATTCTGCACACTACCATACTTATTCTTGGCACCTATCATATAATAGAGGCCCCAGCAAAAGTAGCCGTTACACGATGTTGACAAGGCAGGAATAAGAGGCAATGGAGCAGCATGTCCATGACAACCCACATGCAAGCCTTTGTAGTTGAAACCGTGAGCACAGGGATAGGAAGTATGTGTAGGATGAAGAATACCTTCCGTCATGAACGTCAGACCCTGCGTAGTCTTAAAGGTAGAGCCTGGCGGGTACTGTCCCATGATGCTACGGTTCAGTAAGGGTTTCCACACGTTCTGACTGAGCAGACGATGACTCTTCGAGCGCTGGCGACCCACCATCATGCGAGGATCGTAGCTGGGCGACGACACCATGCACAACACCTCTCCTGTCTTGGGTTCGATGGCAACAATGGAACCAATTTTTCCTTCCATCAGTCGTTCACCTAAAGCCTGCAGATCTGCATCCAGTCCGAGTGTCAGGTTCTTGCCAGCTACCGCGCGACGGTCGAAACGTCCGTTCTGGTAACGGCCCTGTACACGACCGTGGGCGTCACGCAGCAGGATCTGCATACCTTTCTCACCACGCAACTGCTTCTCGTAACTGCGCTCCACACCCAGTTTACCTATGTAGTCGCCAGGTTGGTAGTAGTCGTCTTCCTCGATGTCGGCAGGCGACACCTCTGCAACATCACCCAACACATGGGCGGCAAGGGGATAGCGATACTGACGGATGGAACGGCGCTGGATATAGAAGCCAGGGAAACGAAACATTTTCTCTTGGAAGACGCTGAAGTCAGCCTCCGACAGCTGACTCATAAATAACTGTTGGGTAAAACGCGAATAGCCTGGATTCTTGTTACGGTCCTTGATGGTCTCCATACGATGGTCGAAGTCCTCACGAGTAATGTTCAGTGCCTCGCAGAGATCGAGAGTATCCAGATGGTCCTTAGCCTCATTCATCACCACCATAATATCATAGGCCGGCTGGTTATACACCAGCAGTTTACCATTGCGATCGTAAATACCACCACGAGAAGGGTATTCGATTTTCTTCAAGAAAGCGTTCGAGTCGGCACTCTTCTTGTAGTCATCACTGGTAATCTGGAGCATGAAGAGTCGGATGATGTAAATCACTACGATGAGCAGTGCCACACCACCAATCACAAAGCGTCTGTAGTCCAGTGAATAGTCCTTCATAGCTTGTCAAGTACCAATCTCAATGTTTCTTACCAATCTCAATGGTAAAAATCAGGACCAATGTCAAAATGGTACTACCCACCACACACATCAGCCAATAGAGGGCATTGAAGAAGGTGAACATCTCCAGACTATAGAACAGCAGGCAATAGAGCAGCACCATGGGCACGATGTAGTAGGCATACTTTAGCGGACCAAGCGTCTTTATCGACGGAATCAGGTTGTCGGCAGAGTCACGCGGTACGTAGAGTTCCAGATAATATGGTTGGATAGCTGCTATTATTGTGAGCGATGCCGCTGCCAAACCTGGAGTGTTCGAGAAGATGTCGATGAGCAAGCCCAACAGAAAACTCCATAGTAACACGGCCCATTTCTCATAGTTTCGCGGAAACATAGCCACAAAATAAACATAGAGCAGTGGTGTGGCATAATGGAACAGATGGATGCGTCCTAACACGATGACCTGTGCCAGGAAAAACAGGGTGAACCACCCTAACCGTTTAAAGAAATCTGCAGACATCCTTTTTACTATTCTCTTACATTTAATTTCAGCGAATCGCGGGCAGCCTGCATGAGACGCATGCGAGCAGCAATAGAGCGGTCACTAATAACCACCACGTCGCGCACATTGCCGAAATCAGTCGACAGACGTACCTTTAGCTTATACGACAAACCATCACGGGCATTATATACCTCCACGATTTGTCCCACCAGAACCCCTGGAGGAAATATGCTCGAATAACCATTCGTCTCCACCCAGTCGCCACGCTTGAAACGAGCATGACGAGGAATATCCTCAACATAGGCATAGCCAGCATCTTCGCCATACCAGCGCAGCACACCGAAATAGCCATAGCCACGGATGGCACAGCTGATGCGTGAGGCATAAGTATTCAATACGGGAATGACTACACTATAGTGGTCAGACACCAGATAGGTAACACCTACCACGCCACGCCCACAGGCCACGCCCATGCCAACCTCTACACCATCGTCCTTACCCTTGTCAATGGTCATCAGGTTGTCTCTCTTGCCCAACTCGTTGCTCACCACTTTAGCAGGAATAAGCTGATAACGGCTCAGCGAGTCCAGGCCTTTCTGTTCCTGAGGATCCTTCTCCTGAGTTGCCTCACCATACAATCGTCGTAACTGGTTCACCTGACGCTCCAGGTAATAGTTGCGAAGCGTCAGGTCCTCATTCACTTTTGTCAATGAGAAATACGACTCCACAGCTGATGTCCACTGATAGAAGCGGCCGGTCAGTGCGTTGGCAGACGAGAACCACACGCTGTTATGATAGCTATTATAGCTGAACAGCAACGTCAGGCTCACCGCTTCTAGGAATACGAAAATCAGCCAGTGGTAGTGACGACTGAGAAACTCCAGAAGATTCTTCATCTACCTGTTTATCTCATCAAGAATGTGAAGCGGTTGACGTTCTTCAAGGCGATACCGGCGCCCTTGGCAACAGAGTGCAACGGATCTTCAGCAATATGGAAGGGGATATTGATCTTAGCCTCCAGACGACGATCCAGACCGCGCAGCAGGGCACCACCACCTGCCAGCCAGATACCGTTCTTCACGATGTCGGCATACAGCTCGGGAGGTGTATTCTCCAATGCAGAGAGCACAGCATTCTCAATCTTTGCGACGGTCTTGTCCAGACAGTGGGCAATCTCCTGATAACATACGGGAACCTCCATAGGCAGGGCCGTGATACGGTTAGGACCGTGAACGACATAATCCTCAGGAGCCTCATCGCCCAGGTCAGTCAGTGCTGAACCTACGGCAATCTTGATACGTTCAGCCATACGCTCAGAAACCTTCACGTTATGCTGACGGGACATATACTCCTGGATATCGGCTGTAAGGTCGTCACCTGCGGTACGGATAGAGTTGTTGCTAACGATACCGCCCAGTGAGATGACGGCAATCTCAGTAGAACCACCACCGATGTCAACAATCATGTTACCCTCTGGAGCCTCTACATCGATACCAATACCGATAGCGGCAGCCATCGGCTCGAAAATCAGATATACGTCACGACCATCTGCATGTTCTGCAGAGTCGCGTACAGCACGCAACTCCACCTCAGTAGAACCTGAGGGTACACCAATCACCATACGCAGTGAGGGTGAGAACAGACGACTGCCTGTATGCACCATCTTAATAAGGCCGCGCATCATCTGCTCACAGGCAGAGAAGTCGGCAATCACACCATCACGCAACGGGCGAACGGTGCGGATGTTGTCATGTGTCTTTTCATACATCATCTTAGCCCGCGAACCTACGGCAATCATCTTGTCGGTATGGCGGTCAAGGGCTACTACTGACGGCTCGTCAACCACAATCTTATCATCACTGATAATGATAGTGTTAGCCGTTCCAAGGTCCATGGCTATTTCCTGGACAAAACTAAAAAATCCCATTCTTCTTAACTACTTTAACTACTATATCTTCTTAACTTCTACTTTTCAAACCAAGCGTGGATGGCGGTATCATAGTGTGAGCTGACACCAAAGGCACGAGTAGCGAACATGCGACGCTGAGCCTTCGTGGTCTCAGCGCCCTGCATATTCAAGATATCAAGCAAAACGCTATACTCAGCCTTTGAGGGCACGATGACGACATCATTGAAGTTCTTGGCACCGGCACGAATCAGTGAGATACCACCGATATCAATCTTCTCAATGATATCTTCCTCATTGGCACCGCTGGCAACAGTCTGTTCGAAGGGGTAAAGGTCAACGATGACCAGATCGATCTCAGGAATCTCATACTGAGCCATCTGCTCACGGTCACCCTCGTTGTCGCGACGAGCCAGAATACCTCCGAACACCTTCGGATGCAGGGTCTTCACACGACCACCAAGGATAGAAGGATACGTTGTCACGTCCTCCACCTTCTGGCACTCATAGCCCAACGACTCGATGAAAGTCTGCGTACCACCTGTCGACAGGAACTTCACACCCTCATCATTCAACTTCTTCAACAACTCTTCCAGCCCATCCTTGTGGAATACAGAGATGAGCGCAGTCTTAATTTTTTTTGTCTCTGCCATAAAAATAATATAACGTTATATTTTATCTCTTTTTGAGGCTGCAAAATTACAAAAAAAACAGCATACCGCACAACCTTTACAGCAAAATTTTTACCTTATTATAAAAATAATGCCTTAAATCAATTTGGAGACGGATTACAATCCCAATGTCATAACAAAGCGGGACCCACCTGTATAGGAGGTATCGAGGACCACATCACCGTTCATGTGGCGGGCAAACGAGCGGGCAATAGAAAGACCGATGCCCGTACCATCAGAATACTCGTCTAACTGTACGAACTCATTAAAGATATTCTCTGCCTCCTCAGGGGGAATGCCTATGCCCGTATCCTCAACAACAAAGATAACCTGCTGCTGACTGGCACTGACGCTCAAGGTGGCGTGTGCCTTTTGCAGCCTTGCATGACGACGTTGGAACGCCACAGGATGGGTAAATTTGATGACATTATCGAGCAACAGGACCAATGCCTTGACAACTGCGTTTCTATTAGCCTTGAAAAGACAGTCCTCCGCCTCTGGCGACACCTGCAACTGGAAATTCAGATGTCGGGCCTTCTCAATACCACTCTGTTCGACGGCCTCTCTTGCCACCTCGGCAGGGGTTACGGTATCCAGACACTCTATATCAGCATTGCTGTTAATCATGCTCAGATCCAGCATTTTATCTACCAGATGAGTGATACGCTCGCTATTCTCAACTATCTTCCTGCTGATTTCCTGCAATTGCTCGCCATCAAGCTTAATATCGGGAGTGGCCAACACCTGACTGAATCCTGAGAGTACATTCAGCGGAGTGCGCACCTCGTGGGATATCTGCTGGATGAACTGTGTCTTCATGCGCGATGATTCCTCTGCCCGCTCATTAGCCAACAACAGTTCGCGGTTGGTCGCATCCAACTCGCGGTTCTTAGCATCCAGTTTGCGATAGGCCTTCTTTCGCTGGACAGCATAGATATGGAAGAACACCAAGATGATGAACATGACGACAGCCACCCAAATCAGTCGCTGTTGCGACAGCTTGGCACGTTGTTCGGCTATCTGGCGCTCTTTACCCTCGGTATCATAGATGGTCGATATCAGGTCTGCATCGATTTTCTTCTGACTTGACAGGGCGCTTTCGTAAGCAGCAGCTATCTGGCTAGCTACTTGCAAGGCCGAGTCCCGACGACCAGCCAACAAGTTGACTTGGAATTTGGGTATCATGAAGCGACCGATATTCTCCAAATCGGGCTGATAACCGTTCTCACCCATAAAGGCATCCAATTGCTCCATATTGCGTGCAGCCTCCTCGTAACGGCCAGTAGCCATCAGGTATCGGCAACTATTGATAATACTCCCCAACTGTTTGGCCGTTTGTGTCGATAGATACTCAGCAAAAGCCTTCTCTGCATCAGCAGGACGCCCCTGTGCATGGGCCCACATCGAGCGACAATAGGTTATCTCAGCCTTCATCTCGTCAAGATAGACGGAGTCGGGATAAGGGATTTTTTGTGCTTCAGCATACAAGGAATCCTCTCTGGCTATCCAAGGAGTAGCCTTGTCAACCATCCGACGACGCATATAGACAGTAGCAATTGCATTCATCGTCTTCTGACACTCGCGGAGGTCGAGTGAACCATGATGGGTTGCCAGTCGCGCCTTGATGCTCTGCAGCGATTTCTGAAAACTCTTCTCTGCCTCAGCATCTTGCCCCAAGCAGAGCTGACTCTCACCGATAATCTGCGCAATATCATGATGGTCAACAAACGACCCTTGTCCTGCAGCTCTCAGTTTTCTATCGGCATTATACGCCTCGCGCAAGGCACGGTCGTAGCGTCGCAGGTCGCACAACAGTCGCACATAGTCCTTATAGGAATAGATGTAACACTCTATGTCGGCTTGGGTCCTCAGCGTATCCAAGTTCATGTTGGTCAATAGGTAATACTGGCTGAGCGATTTCTTCTGCTGCCCCGTTAGGTTATAGGCAATGGTGCGATAGAAGATAGCCCTGACCTGTGGCAAATCACCCTTCTTTTCCAAACTATCAGTCACCACTATCAGACGTGAAAAGTCGCGTGCATCACCCAGTGCCGACACAATTGAGTCTGCACTGTTATAGCCATCATCTTCCGCATTGCCGTCAGCACCTGCTGACCGCTGACAATGAGTGCAACCAGTTACTGCCATCAGTGCCAGCACCATGCTGATAATGTATATTTTGCAACGATACTTCATGGACCATCAGATAATCTGCTGCAAAATTAGCTATTTTTTATCACAATTATCATCTTTATCCATAGAAATGTCGTATTCTGCAGAAAAAATTGTAATTTTGCACCCGCATAAAGCAAAAAAATGACACGTATGAAACAGCTATTCATCCTTGCCATATTCTTCTTCATACCGACACTGACGTTGAAGGCTCAAACCACCAAAGAGCCTAAGGGCGTGATACGTTTTCTAAAAAATTTGGGAACACTGCTCGACACATTGGCTGTAAAAGGTGTCGACACGCACTATATCACGGCACCCAAGCAACCCTGGCAGGTGATAGTGAAAGGAAACATCAACCAGTCAGAACTGAAGATGAAGTCCACCATCAATGCCGACGCCATATTTTCCAATGTGACGGGCGACCTGCAATGGGAACCGCTCATCAAGACCACCCCGTCAACTTATGCTGGTGTATGGGCAGGCTATCGTGGCTATGGACTGGGATACTCATGGAACGTTGGCGGCGACGAAGGTAGCATTCTGACTTTTGGTGCCACAGGTGGCTCCTATGGCATCAACCTGCGCATTCACACCTTCCGCAGCAGCGAGCCGGAAGTGTACTATGAAGGTACGTTCCTTGACGACGGACAGCCCGTGTACAAGACGGAAAACAACAAAATCCAACTTGCCAGTCCCATCAAGACACGTACCCTATTACTTGATGCCTACTACATGTTCAACGGCAAGCGTTTCTCCTATGCTGCCGCCTACGACCAGTCGGTCATTCAGAAACGCTCCGCAGGGTCGTTCATGGTGGGAGCTATGTACTACTACTCCAACATCAACTATGCAGACGACGAGAATGCCGGATTCATCCTGCTCATGGACGACATCGGACGCATCAAGCAGTGGCAGATTAGCCTTGGCGCAGGTTACGCCTATAACCTTGTACCTTGCCGAGGACTACTCATCAGCGCCATGTTCATGCCCATGGTTGCCGTTTATGATCGCCATAAAACGTGGCGTTACGGTTCCAACCTGCGCGACCAGGCCACCGATGACATCACCCACGATGATGACGAGCTACCCGAAAGTGACTACCGACTGAAAGACGAGCCGCTGTCTGTTACTGACAGTCATAGTCCCGTCACCATCAATTTCGATGCCCGTCTGTCGCTGACCTACCAATGGAATCGCTTCTTTGTCAACGCCTATGGCCAGTACAGCCGTTTTCATTTCAAGGACGGTAGCGTAAAGGGAACCCTCCATGACTGGTACGTCAATGCCTCAATAGGTGTCAGATTTTGAAGAAAATTGGTTGTTTTTTCGTTTGTTTGAAAATTAATTTGTACCTTTGCAGCCGTAAATTTGAACAAATTAATTCCAAATGAGAAAAAAGATTGTTATGATGGCTGCGACAGCCATGCTTGCCACCGCTACGTGGGCCGGTGGATTGATGACTAACACGAATTACCACATTGCTTTTGACCGTATGTTCGCCCGTGGTGCCAGCACCGAGATTGACGCAACATTCTCGAACCCTGCAGGACTGGCATGGGGACACGAGGGTTGGCAGTTCTCACTGAACTTCCAGAAGCCCTGGCAGAACCGCGACATCGAACTGACGGCAGCGAACGACGCAAAAACCAAGTATGAGGGCAAGGCTTCGGCACCCATCGTACCTGCACTGTTTGCTTCGTACAAGAAGGACCGCTGGGCTGTCAGCGGTATGATTGGTATCGTGGGTAGCGGTGGTTTCGTTCAATATGACGACGGTGTACCCATGTTCAACGTGCTGCTGAACAGCACTATCACCAAACTGACCAAAGGTCTGTCGGATGCAACCCAAGCAGTCATTCCACCCATTACCCCCGACCAATATACGCTGGACTCGGAGATGAAGGGTAAACAGTATATCTATGGTGGACAGTTGAACTTCAGCTATAAGATCACGGACTATCTGGCTGCAGCAGTAGGTTTTCGTGCCAACTACTATGACGGATACTATCGCGGACACGTCATTGCAGACAATCATCCCACAAAAGGCAAGTTGGCCAGTCTGCTGCTGGATGTTGACCAGAAAGGATGGGGCTTCACACCTATCATCAGTCTGGCTTACCATCAGGGACCGCTCACGCTGAGTGCCCGCTATGAGTTCCGTACGAAGATCAGCACCAAGAATGACACCAACGTTTTGGACGCTGACCTCAACACCGATAAGATGGTAACAGAACCGTTGACACAGTTAGTAATGGGTGGTGCCATCACTGCCGCTCAGGCACAAGCCATCGGACAGGCCATTCAACAGCAATTGGGAGGTGGTTTCAGCGACTACACTGCCCCTTACGAGGATGGAGCCCGCACCCGTTACGACATGCCCGCATTGTTGACCATAGCTGCTGGTTATGAGTTTACACCCAATCTGCGTGCCACGCTGGAGTATCACTTCTTCGACGATAAGAACGCAAAAATGGCCAACGACCGTCAGGAGGAATTAACCCATGGAACTCACGAGTTCCTGGCTGGTGTAGAATGGGACATCAACAAGAAGTTCACCGTCAGCTGTGGTGGTCAGCGTACTGACTATGGTCTGTCTGACGGTTACCAGCAGAACACGTCGTTTGCCTGTGACAGCTGGTCAATAGGTCTGGGTGGTGCCTGGAACATCAATGAGAAGTTTCGCCTGAACGCCAGCTACTTCTGCAGCCTCTATAGCGACTACGACAAGGTGGTGTCTTACGGCAAGGAGACCTACTCACGTACCAACCACGTCATCGGTATCGGTGTAGACTATAAGTTCTAAGAATCAAACTCCATGATACACAAAAAAAGGAATCTTCCAGTGAGAAGATTCCTTTTTTGTAGCGGGAGCCGGGATTGAACCGGCGACCTCATGATTATGAATCATGCGCTCTAACCAGCTGAGCTATCCCGCCATCATTGCTGTTAAGCGGCTGCAAAGGTAGACATTTATTTCGAATTACCAAAATTTTTTCTTAAAAATCTTCGTATTTCTATTTTTTTTTGTACTTTTGCAGTGTCAAACAGATGATTGATAACCTAGAATCGATGATATTATGCAAAAACTGACTATTGAATACCCCCTGGCAACAAACTCCATAAAGATCGTATGGGACATGATTAGTAACGCTGCAGGCATGCAGATGTGGCTGGCTGACAAAGTAGTAGAAGAGAACGATGAGCTCATGACCTTCACCTGGGGTCAGCCGTGGACGGAACGCGATACCAAACAGTCGCGCATACTGAATAAGGAGAAGTTCGACCATATCCGTCTGATGTGGGACTACCATGAGGACACCCCAGAGGCTTATTGGGAGCTGCGCATAGCCCAGAGCAAAGAGACGGGTCACCTGAGTCTGCTAATCACCGACTATGCTGCTGACGACGACGAAGCAGCCGACCTGCGGGGCATCTGGGACGACAACTTAGAACGTCTGCACCGCGTCAGCGGCCTGTGATTTTTTCAAGATACCACAAATTACACGAATAGCACGAATTCTGGCGATTTAACTAATAATAATCTGTAAAATTCGTGTAATTCGTGGTTTTTTTATAATTTTGCCGTTGATTATGATGATAGAATTACACGATGTAACCATCGGACAGCGTATCAAGAGTCTGTCGGCGACGGTCGGCGACGGACAAATAGTGTGTTTCTCGGGCGACCAGGGCGCAGGGAAGACGACGCTGCTGCGTGCCCTATTGGGCTTCATAGCCATTGACAGTGGGCACATCAGCATTGATGGTGAACTGCTGACGCCCCAGTCAGCACCGTATTTCCGACGTTTTACGGCGTATGTCCCTCAGTATCTGTCGCTGCCCGACGGCTACGACAAGGTGTCCACCGACTACGTCCAGCTGGTCCACCAGGCTGTGCTCTCAGGCAAGCCGCTGCTGATAGTCGACGAACCGCCCCAGCCACTTGACGACGACGCCCGCCAGACTGTCGACCGCCTTCTGTCCGAAGCCCTGCAGCGTGGAGCCACCATCGTGGTGGCAGGCACGTTCAACGTCCAAAACCTGATAGCCCTATGAAGACCTTTTATATCATAGTACTGATAGCTGTCCTTGCGTGGAAGGGCTACTATGCCCTGAAACGCGGAATGAAGACCTGGCAGCACGACCGCCAGCAGCACGACTCGCTGCGCGAATACCTGCTGGGCAATGGTGCCACTCGCCGGCAGTCGCTATGGCCTTTCTATCGTCACGCCCTGCAGCGTGCGCTGTTGCCGCTGCTGTCGTTGTGGCGCCTGTGGCTGGTCATGTTGGTGCTGGGTGTGCTGGTGTGGTGGCTTGATTAGTTACAAGAAAGTGATGCCTTGACGAAAAAAAATGGGAGCGGCTTTTTGTAGTTC
>JAEEGH010002893.1_pt1 | contig 45660 bp, 38 predicted proteins | sample 9134181 | NCBI WGS metagenome assembly JAEEGH01 (sample SAMN16246544, study PRJNA631951) | gut metagenome | biome: gut microbiome; feature: rumen; material: DP-attached | host: Bos | place: Iran: Karaj | collected 2018-10
CTTCTGGTCAATCTTCATATATCTTCGCTTTTACTTGCGGTTGCAAATATATTAAAAGTGTGCCTCAATGTAAAATACCAGTTTTCACTTTCTATCCTTCAAGTTCAATCCATATACCGCAACCTCGATTTCTCGTAACTTTTCTTTAATCTTCCTTAGCTGCTGCACCTCTTCTTTGAATGGCATGATACTGGTATGTCCATACCATTCTCTCTCTCGTAGTATAAGATTAATCTCCTCTACTCTGAAAATGGCATCAACAATGCGTTCTCTGCAAATTACGAGCTTCTTTTGTTCCTTTTTAGATAAGTTCTTCATATTCGTCAAATTTAATGTTTTTCACATCGTGGATTCAATCAAAGCTTATGCTGCATGTGAAAAACGATTCCAGCATGACCGCCATCCCTGTCGGGGATTTCATATCACCGTCCCAGTTCATGCCATTAACATTGCCGTGGATTTGTTTGTCGAAACCTTCCTCGAAAGGAGGCCCGAGAATGAAGTCGGCACTAATCATCACAGGATCTTCGTCTCTGCACGCACTCAGTCCTTTCTTCAGTTCCCCGACTGTCATGGCTTTTTCTGGCTCCTCGTAATAGACTTTCTTCCTAACATCGAACTTCACTTCAAACAGGCGACCGTTTGGAGCCTCATGGTAGATGGGCTTGTGCAACGCCATGGCCAGCATCATTTCAACCTTTGCGCCTGGTGACCGATGCCAGTCTGGAAGTACCAGGACGGCATCGCACTGCGACAGCTGCACAAGGTCTAACAGGAGAATCTCCTGATAAAAGGATGTCTCGTAGTCGGCTGCCTGTGCCAGGCTCTCGGCATGGCGACCTAGGCCGCTGGTAGTTGGGTTGAACACTTTGTGACCTCTGCTTCTTAGCATGTCCTCGGCTTTCTTGAACTTGGCAAGTGTCTCCGGACTCGGACTTTCCTTGCCGATTTTTCCACAAATGTAAAATTTCATAATGCTCAAGATTAAACGGCAACCACCTTGCAGGGCAAGGCGGTTACCGCAATGTTTTTTACTCAAATCCCGGAATTGTCAGCTGCTGGCGGTCGGCCTGCCACTCCTCGAACGTCAAGGCCAATGCCTTGTTCAGTTCATTCTCGGCCACCTTCATCTCACTCTTGGCAATGCGCAGCTGCTCTGCCTTCTCATCACAGACCTCCTTGGCCTTAGTCACGATCTTCTCTTTCTTCTGCGAGAAATCGACACGGCTGAAGAAGTAGTCGAAGAGCACCTTATTGCACTCCAACTGATATTTGATAAGGTTCTCTCTGGCTTCTTCCTTGACATTGTCCGGATTGATGGAGAATAGCCATCCGGGGAAGAACTGTAGAGGAATACAGAGCATCTGATAAGTCTTTCCGTCGGCTCCAGTTGTACCCCTCAGGGGGATAACTGGACCAAAAACCGGATGCGCTTTCAGCTTCTCTACTTGCGTGGTATAGTTCACGCCCAGGATTTCACACACTGGCTTTACAGCCACTAACTGCTCTCTGTCATCGGCCACCACCTGAAGGGTGATGCCGTTCACAATTGCTACGTTGATTGTCTTCATAACTGTTATGTTGTTGGTTTACTTTTTCTGCATCTGCTCTCGAAGATCAGCTCATCGACGGGTGTCACCGTCAGCTGCTGCAGCACACGGTGGAAGATGCGGCGCTCATGCAGTCCGGCACCGCGTATCATGGTGATCAAGGCCTGCATCTCGTCGTCGTTCATATCCATGAGGTTCGCGCGCAGGCGACTGTCAATGTCAATATACATAGTTACACGAATTTCAGGTCACAGTCCGGCATGCGCAGGTCATATTCGTCCTCGTCGTACGCCTCATGGTCCTCCCTGCTTACAGGACCATGGCCCAGCCCTACGCTGAACGCCCGTCCGAAGCTGTCAAACTTCAACAGGTCACAGTCGGTATGTGCCAGGCACATCCGCACGTGGCCGCCGCGCAGGTACATGCCGTCGATGGTGACACCATCCAAGGCGCCGATAGCCTTCTCAAAATCCTTTACTTTCATAGCGTTATTGTTTTAAGTTCATTGCCGGTCTTCCCCGACAGTCATTCAATGCCACTCACGATACTCCCCAAAAAGCCGCCCCGCCGATAGTTATACGATACAACACAAACACATTAATAATCCATGGCAAAATGGCGGGGCGGCCGGCTTTGCTAGGCCTTGTACGGGGAACGGATCCTGCAACATACATTATATCTCTGTTAAGGAATACATGCCGAGAACCTTGATTAGGTCTCTGGTACTATTCAGGCGGAGACGCTTCGTCACGCTGTTCAGCTGGTTCTTCACCGTCGAGATGCTCTTCTTCAGACGACGGGCTATCTCGCCCGGGGCACACCCCCTCGAGTACAGCGCGGCCACCTCCTGCTCCGCCTCAGTCATCGGCAGCTTCATCTTGGGCTTGCATATCACGCCCTCATGCTCGCATATACCGCGCAGGGGACACCTCACCTCCTCGAAGTGGAACATGTTCATCTCCACGTCTGGCTGAAGGAAGTCGGCCTCCCCGAAGTTGCAGCGGATGAACCGGTCAACCATCCGGTACTCATACCACTGCCTGTTCGGTTCCGACGCAGAGGCCAACCTCCTCAACGCCTCCAGCGCCTGGGGGAAATAGCGCTCAATCTGCTTCAGCATGAACTCCACCTCCACGCGGTCTTCCGGAGCCAGGCGTTTTCCGACTCCGTCCCTGCTGATGCAGGTCACGCCGTTGATTATATAGAACTCCACTGCCTCCATTCCGCACTACTTATTACAGGTTCTATCAAGGCGAGATCACGAACATTGAAGTTCTGACCCGGTCTTCGGCTGAACTTCGTCACCAGCGTAGTATAGCTATAGCCATACGTTGCGATAAGATACCGAAGCAGCCCACTACGTTCTTTTTTTGTCAAGCCCGCATAATAGTCCTGAAGTTCCAAAATGCGAGATTCTTCACTTTTTACTTGCGTATTTGCAATCATTTTATTAATTTTGTAGCGAAAATAAAATCTAAAACCGCAGCAAAGGTAATGGAAAATGATTAAAAATAATCATAACCGATTATCTTTTTAGGTTATATTAACAGAAACTAATCAAAAAACGGTACATGACTGGAGAGCAACTCAAACACGAAATCAAGCGACGCGGCTACACCTTGCGCTCCGTGGCTGCCGTCCTGGGCATAGCCGAACAGAATCTCGGCCGGAAACTGAAAGGAGCAAGCGTGTCAACTGAGGTCATCGAGGCGGCCGCACAGGTCATGGGCGTGACAGTGGGAGAGCTGTACAATCCCTCAGCAGCAGGAGACAACATCCAGGCAGATCACAACAGCACGGCCTTCAAGGGAACGTACAGCTGCGACACCAGGCTGCTTGGCATCATCGAGACCAGAGACCGACAGCTGGACAAGAGCCAGCAGCAGATAGACAGGCTCCTGGCCATCATCGAAGAAAGGCTTCCGAAACAGTCCTGAAAACTCGGACAGAACTCGGACAAAACGGCATAAAAACAAGTAAATGAGTCCTGATTTTATAGGGGTTTCAAGAGACGAAAATCGCGAATTAAGTCCAGTAATCCCGACTGAAAGAATCGCTTTAGGTTAGTCCTTTAGCGATTTTTTTATGTTTACACCTCCTGCTGACAGCCATTCTTTTGGTCTTTTTGCTTCAGGTTTCGTGTCTTTGCAAAAAGACGCTTGTGCCAGGAACAATGCTGCTCTTTTGAAAAAAACAACTAAGTTTTGTTTGTTGTATTAATTTTTTTATTACCTTTGTTCCCGATATGCTACGACTTCCGCAATCTATCAGAAGAACGCTGTCAGTACGAATCAGTCTGACGGTTGTTTTGGCCATCGGACTGCTGCTGATGGCCTCGATGGGTATAATGCTCTATTATTCACGGAAGGCGGTAAAAGAAGAGGCATTGCAGAAAGCGTCGCAGACACTGGAGAGCACAGTACAGCGCATAGACAACATCATACTGAGCGTAGAGCAGACCACGGGCAACATCTACTTCAGCCTCCTACCCCACATGGACTCCAAGGAGAAACTGCTGGAGTACAGCCACAGGCTGGTAGAAAACAACCCATATGTACAGGGCTGCGCCATTGCCATGAAGGAAGACTTCTTCGAGGACGGCAAGCCCTTCATGGCATACTACTTCAGGAAGGACAGCACCAAGAACGTCAACGGGTACTACTCGAACAACCTGATACAATCGGAGGTATTCGGCGACCGTCCCTATACCCAGCAGGTATGGTTCACACAACCAATGGAAACACGCAAGGCCCTATGGCTGAATCCCTTGACGGGCATGAATGCAGACATCGACCCACTGGTAACCTTCTGTCTGCCCCTTTACAAGATGCTCCCCGCCCCTGCTTCCTCCAAGGAAGCCTTCAGCGAAGCCCCAGTAGGCGTTATTGGCGTAGATGTCTCGTTGAAAGCCCTGTCAGACATCGTAGAGGAGACGAAACTCTCAGAAGGTTCCTATTGCGCGCTGCTAAACAGCAAAGGGGAATACATTGTTCATCCGGACGACAACAAACTGATGGCACAAGCCCCCAAGGTACTGAGCAAGGCAGAAGACGCCTCAGCCCGTGAAGCAGCCCAGGCCATGATGACAGGTGGTGAAGGCTACAAGCCCTTCCGACTGAACGGCAAGGACTACTACGTGTTCTACAAGTCCTTCGAACGCGCGTCATTATCAAACAGAGCCTTAGAAAGACTGGATTGGAGTGTGGGCATCGTTTATCCTGAGGACGATATCTTCGGCAACTACAACAGCCTGCTAGGCTACGTGCTGGTCATTACCGTCATCTGCCTATTGCTGATGTTCCTGCTTACGCGAAGCATTGTACACAGGCAGTTGAAACCGCTACTAATGCTGACCAGAAAGGCAGAGCGCATCAGCCAGGGACACTACGATGAGCCCATTCCAGACAGTTACCAGACAGACGAAATCGGACAACTGCAGGAGAACTTCCAACTGATGCAACAGCGCCTATCAGCGCACATCAGAGAGCTGGAGCAACTGAACACCACCCTGCGCGAACGCGGCGAAGAACTGCAAAAAGCCTACAGCGAGGCCAAGAAAGCCGACCGCATGAAGACGGCATTCCTGCACAACATGACCAACCAGATGCAGGAACCCGCCGAAGCCATTGACCGCGATGTGAACGCCATGCTGGAGGGTGGCGCAGACACGGCCGATGACATCCAGAACAACAGCAACCGCATCACCGAACTGCTAAACAACCTGTTAAACATGTCAGACGAAGAAAAGAGGACCGTATGATGAACATTAGAAAATCATTCTCCGCCAAGCTCAGCCTCAGCATATTGCTGCTGGCTATGCTCATCTTCATCGCCTCTCTAGGCGTGCTCTTCTTCCAGTCTAGACACCTCATCAGGTTAGAAGCCCAGGGACGTGTCAACAGCGTGCTGAACACGACCATGCAGCGGCTGAACCTGAACCTGATGACCATCATCACAGCCACCAACGCTAACAGCTGGCAGGTAGAGCAACAGATGGAGCCAGAGGAGCTGCTGAGCCTCACTAGACGCATAGTGATGCTGAACCCCCACATGGACGGATGCTCCATCAGCCTGGAGCCCAACGCATTCCCTCAGCACGGCAGGTATTTTTCGGCTTATAGCATCAGGGAGGGCGACAGCATTACGACGGTCTACGAGGAAGAGTATGAATACTTTGAAAAAATATGGTACAAGAAGGCTCACGACCTGAACGCCCCCTGCTGGGTGCTTTATCGCGACGATACCGACACCCTGGAAGTAGTACTGAAGGGCATCCTGGCATCTTACAGCAAGCCCCTGTACCACAAAGACGGGAGTTTTGCTGGCATATTCTCCGCAGACCTGTCCATGATACGTCTCTCTAAATTCATGTCGAAGGAGAAGCCCTACCCCCACTCCTACTTCGTCATGATTGACGAGCAGGGACGCTACATCGTCCACCCCGACTCCACCATGCTTTTCTCACATACTATCTTCGACAATGCGGACCCTCGGAAGCAGGCCGACATCTTCGCGCTGGGTCACCAGATGATTGAGGGCAAGGAAGGCCACATGAGCGTCGTTATCAACGGGGCGCCCTGCCTGGTATGCTACCAGCCCGTGGAAGGCACCACGTGGAGCCTCGCCGTGATATGTCCTGACAGCGACGTGCTGGCCGGCTACCACCGTCTGACCTACATTGTCATTCCGCTGATGGTCATCGGACTGCTGGTCATCTTGCTGCTAACCTACAGAACCGTGATACAAGCCATCAAGCCACTCAACAAACTGCTGAAAAAGACCCAGAGCATCGCCGAAGGCGACATGACGGTGGAAATCAAGCATACCAGTCAGGAGGATGCCATCGGACACCTGCAGAACAGCTTTGCCACCATGCTGCAGACCATCAGGACTCACACGAAGGACATCCAGGCCACCAGCGAACAAGCCCGCCGCCAGAACGAGGAGTTGACAAAGGCCACGCACATGGCCCAAGAGGCGGAGCGTCAGAAGACCGCCTTTATTCAGAACGTCAGTCACCAGATACGTACACCGCTGAACATCATCATGGGCTTTGCCCAGGTGCTGAACAGCCAGAAGGGCATCGTCAGCGAAGAAGAACGTAAGAGCATTATGAGCATGATGAACCGCAACTCGAAGGTACTCAGCCGCATGGTGCTCATGCTCTTTGACAGTTCGGACACAGGGCAGTCAGAAGAGCAGAAATGCCACCAGCACGACTGGGCAGCATGCAACGACATTGCACGCGAGGCCATCAGCTTCATCAGCATTTACCACCCTGACATCAGAGTAAGTCTGCTAAGTGATGTGGGCGACGACATGCTCATCAAAACAAACCAGCTGTTTCTCATGCGCAGCCTGCGTGAACTGCTGTATAATTCTGCCAAGTACTCAGACCGCCAGAACATCCGCTTTATCGTGCACAACACAGGAAAAGGTATCCAGTTCATCGTGGAAGACACAGGAAAGGGTATTCCCGAGGCCGTTCAAGGCATCATTTTCAAGTTCTTTGCAAAGGGCGACGACCTGTCCGAAGGGCTGGGACTCGGGCTTCCGCTGGCCAAGCGCCATGCCCAAACCCTTGGCGGCGACCTTACACTGGACGCCAACTACAAGGAAGGCTGCCGTTTCGTTCTGGAACTACCGTTGACCGACTAATTAATCCTGGTTTGCTATCTCTGCCAGCTTTTCTACTTCATCCTCTTCTTTTTCCCTTGTCACATAGCGCTTATAGTAAGCCATGATAAGCGTGGTAAGCGGAAGAGCGATAATCAGTCCGATAAATCCGAGTAATGCACCCCATACAGAAAGCGAGAGCAGGAGGATAGCAGGGTTGAGTCCCATAGCCTTTCCCATAATCTTGGGAGTGACGACCATGTCGATTATCACCTGCACAATCAGGAACACGGCCAGTGCAGAAGCCAGGATGATCCAGAAATTCTGTCCTGTGTCGGCCGCTTTCAGCAGCGCCAGGAACACCGTGGGTATGAGAGCCAGCGAATGGAGGTAAGGCACAAGGTCCATGATGCCAATCATGATGCCCAGTCCGATAGCCATAGGGAAGTCGATAATGGTAAAGCCGATGCAGAAGAGTATGCCCATGGTGAGTGCCACGAGTCCCTGTCCGCGCATATAGCTATTCATGGCCCGTTCCACGTCGGTTGCCACACCCTGCCAGAAAGGACGGTTCTTCTTGGGGAATATCTTGATCCAGTTGTTGGTCAGGTACTCATAGTCGAGCAGGATGAAGAACATATATAATAAGGTAATAAAGGAGCCCACGATGCTGATGATGATCTTCGCCGTCTTGCCCAGCACGCTGAACACCTGCGGCATGGCGGTCTTCAGCGTTTCCGAGATGTCAAGATTGGAGAAGAACCCCTCGATGACCTGACGGTTCTCGCGGAGCCACTCCTGTACGGCATCGGGAATGTCGGCTATCTGCGCATTCTGCTGCAGGTAGCGTGTAGCCAGCTCGCCCAGCTTCTCGAACTGCTCAATCATAGGCGGTATGATAAGCCACGTGACTCCTGCGATGACGGCTATGACAAAGACGAGCGTGACGATGATGGACAGCACACGGCCCGGCACATGCAGCTTGTACTGCACGAACTTGACGATGGGGTACAGCAGGTAGGCCAGCAGCCACGCCACGAAGAACGGCAACAGCACGCCGCTCAGGTAGTTCAGCAGGTACAGCACAGCCACGGCAACCAAGGCACCGATGAGCCAGCGCACAAAAACATCGAAGGTGATGGTCTTTTTAATCATTTGCAGACGGAGGATTGGTAGTTGAGGCTTGCACTTTCTGATAGCATTCACGGCAGAGGGGTTCGTACTCCTGCGTCTCGCCCAGCAGCACACGACGCTCGTCGGCGACGATACGGTGGCTGACATACGCCAGGTTGCCGCACTTCACGCAGATGGCATGTACCTTCGTCACGTCGTCGGCAATGGCACACAGGGCGGGCATGGGACCAAAGGGCACGCCGCGGAAGTCCATGTCGAGGCCTGCCACGATAACGCGGACGCCACGATTGGCCAGTTCGTTGCAGACATCCACCAGCCCCATGTCGAAGAACTGGGCCTCGTCGATGCCCACCACGTCAATGTCGCTCGACAACAGCAGGATGCTGGCCGAGGAGTCTATGGGGGTGGAAGGGATGGCATGCTGGTCGTGGCTGACCACGTCCTCCTCGCTATAGCGCGTGTCGATGGCCGGCTTGAAGATTTCGACTTTCTGTCGTGCAAACTCCGCACGACGCATACGACGGATGAGTTCCTCCGTCTTGCCCGAGAACATCGAGCCGCACACCACTTCTATTCTACCTGAACGGCGTGCCTCTCCACCTATATTTTCTATCATACGGCACAAAAGTAATACAAAAAATAAAAAAATAAAAAAATAAAAGAATAAAAAAACGTTAAGCACAAGCAAAAATCTCTAAACTATAAACTCTAAACTTTAAACTTTATGTATCTTTGCCGCCGCTATGGGCATATTATATATTGTACCCACGCCCGTGGGAAACTTGGAGGACATGACATTCAGGGCGGTGAGGATTCTGAAAGAGGCCGACCTTGTGCTGGCAGAAGACACGCGCACGTCAGGCATTCTACTGAAACACTATGACATCCAGAACCACCTGCTGTCGCACCACAAGTTCAACGAGCACGGCACCAGTGCCGGCATCGTGGAACGCCTGCTGCATGGCCAGACCGTCGCACTCATCAGCGATGCAGGTACGCCAGGCATCAGCGACCCAGGTTTCTTCCTAGTGCGCGAGGCAGTCCGTGCAGGCGTTGAGGTGCAGACGCTTCCTGGTGCCACGGCCTTCGTACCAGCCCTGGTGTCGAGCGGTTTGCCCTGCGACCGCTTCTGCTTCGAGGGTTTCCTGCCTCCGAAGAAAGGGCGTCAGAGCCGTATTGAGGCGCTGCGCGATGAGCAGCGCACCATGGTGTTCTACGAGTCGCCCTACCGTCTGCTCAAGTTGTTGCAGCAGTTAGCCGAGGTGTTTGGTGAGGAGCGCCCTGCCAGCATATGCCGCGAGATATCGAAACTTCACGAGGAAACCCGCCGAGGCACTTTAGCGGAACTTGTCAGTTACTTCAGCCAGACTCCTCCCAAGGGCGAAATCGTCGTCGTCGTGAGCGGGAAAGGTTAAAAGGTTAGAAGAGAAACGATATTATTAATATTAAACATTATGAAAAAAGTATTCGTATTTGCCATGTGCTGCGTAGCACTGGCGTCTTGCAACTTAGGCAAGAACAGCGACGCTGAGTTGCGTGCGCTTCAGGAACGTGACTCCCTGAACCAGATCATTGCCCAGCGTGACAATGAGCTGAACGACATGATGACCACTTTCAACGAGATTGAAGAGGGATTCCGTGTTATCAACGAAGCCGAGGGCCGTGTCAACCTGGCACGCTCAGGCGAGGGCACCAATGCCACTGCCCGCATCCGCGAGAACATGCAGTTCATCCAGTCAACCATGGAACAGAACCGTGCCCTCATCAACAAGCTGCGCGAGCAGATGAAGAAGAGCAACGTCAAGGCCGACGCCCTGCAGAAGGCCATTGACAACTTGACGAAGGAACTGGAGCTGAAGGACCAGCAGATAGCTCAGCTACAGGCAGAGCTGGAGTCGAAGAACATCCACATTGCCGAGCTAAACCAGCGCGTAACGGAACTGAACACCGATGTGGAGACGCTGACGGAGACCAACACCCAGCAGCAGCAGACCATTTCGAATCAGGACCGTGAGCTAAATTCCGCATACTTTGTATTCGGCACAAAGAAAGAGCTGAAGAACCAGGGTATTCTGGATGGCGGCGGCCTGTTCAAGAAGGCCAAGGTGAACGCCAACTTCAACAACGAGTACTTCACCAAGGTTGACATCCGCACCACCAAGGAAATCAAGCTCTATTCCAGCAAGGCAGAAATCAAGACCTCGCACCCTTCAGGCAGCTACACGCTGGAGAAAGACGCCAACGGACAGTACGTGCTGCAAATCACCAACCCCTCGCAGTTCTGGAACAACAGCAAGTACCTGGTTATCGTCGTGAAGTAGTTTTCTTTTTACGGCTGACGACTTAAAAAAAGTTTACGGATGAAGGCTTACGAAACCTTCATCCGTTTTCTTTTACTGCCAGAGCCGCACGCTAAATGAAGCGTGCAATCATGTCCAGGAGTTCGTCATGACTGACAGGCTTTGCGATGAACTCGTTGCAGCCAGCCTCCAGGGAGTGCTCCCTGTCGCGGTCGAACGCATTGGCCGTCAATGCCAAGATGGGCAGCTCAGGATGCTTCGCCCTAATCAGGCGCGTTGCCTGGAGCCCGTCCATGATAGGCATTCGGAGGTCCATCAGCACCATGTCGTACGTGTCGGCCTCCACCATTTCCACAGCCTCCTTGCCGTTACGTGCCCTAACATACTCATAGTGATTCTTGAGGACGTAAGTCATGAGGAGATAGTTGCTGTCGTTGTCTTCTGCTACTAATATTTTCTTCATAATCTGATGTTATATAATATAATGTAAAAAGGGAAGTATCGTTTGTTTTCGTTAATTTGTTACAAATATAATACATTTCAACGAGAAATATTTGTTTTTACCACATATTTTAACTAATTTTGTCCGACAAACTACAAAACCAAACAAAAAAACAAATATGAACTACCGATTACTAACTTGTGCATTCGCACTGACCGCGGCACTCACAGCCAGTGCCCAGACCCACATCATGGACGTAAACACCAAGAAGCTCGGAGCCACCATCCAGCCCACGATGTACGGTATCTTCTTCGAAGACATCAACTACGCAGCCGACGGCGGACTGTATGGCGAACTGGTCAAGAACCGCTCGTTCGAATTTCCCCAGCACCTCATGGGCTGGCAGGCCTTCGGCGATGTCGATGTCGAGGACGACGGTCCCTTCGAGCGCTGTCCCCACTACGTGGTGCTCTCCGCCCCTGACCATCAGGAGCGCCGCACGGGTCTGGTGAACGAAGGCTACTTCGGCATCGGCGTCGAGAAGGGTGAGCAGTACCGCTTCTCCGTGTGGGCGAAGGCCCCCAAGGGCACAGCAGCCATCCGCATACAGCTCATCGACGAGAACTCCATGGACGAGCACCAGGAGTTTGTGGAGCAGGAACTGAGCATCGGCTCCACCGACTGGAAGAAATACAGCGTCACGCTCACGTCGCCCGTCACCTTCAAGCATGCCAAGCTACGCATCTTCCTGAAGGGCGACAACAAGGTAGCCCTGGAACACATCTCGCTGTTCCCCGTCAACACCTTCAAGGGACGTGAAAACGGCATGCGGCGCGACCTGGCCCAGGCTCTGGCCGACCTCAAGCCCGGCATTTTCCGCTTCCCTGGCGGATGCATCGTCGAGGGCACCGACCTTCAGACGCGCTACCAGTGGAAGAACACCGTAGGACCCGTCGAGAACCGCCCTCTCAACCAAAACCGCTGGGAGCACACTTTCGACTACCGCTACTACCCTGACTACTACCAGTCGTACGGTCTAGGATTCTTCGAGTTCTTCCAACTGTCGGAGGACATCGGCGCCGAGCCGCTGCCCATCCTCAGCGTCGGACTGGCCTGCCAGTACCAGAACTGGGAGAAGGAAAGCGCCCATGCCGCGATGGATGAGCTGCAGCCCTACATTGACGACTGCCTCGACCTCATCGAGTTTGCCAACGGCCCTGCCGACTCCAAGTGGGGAAAGGTACGTGCCGACATGGGCCACCCCGCACCCTTCAACATGAAGTACATCGGTGTGGGCAACGAGCAGTGGGGCGAATACTACTACGAGCGTCTAAAGCCCTTTGCGGCCGCCATCCGTGCCAAGTACCCCGACATCAAGATTGTAGGCACCAGCGGCCCTGTGCCTGAGGACGTGCCCGATGCCACCTACCGTTTCGAGGATGGCTGGAAAGCCATGAAGGCCCAGAAGGCCGACCTCGTCGATGAACACTACTACCGCGATGAACAGTGGTTCCTCAGCCACGGCCTGCGCTACGACTCCTACGACCGCAAGGGTCCGAAGGTGTTTGCCGGCGAATACGCCTGCCACGGCAAGGGCAAGAAGTGGAACCACTACGAGGCAGCACTGCTGGAAGCCGCCTTCATGACGGGCTTCGAGCGCAATGCCGACGTTGTCTGGATGACCACCCCCGCCCCACTCTTCGCACATGTGGACGGCTGGCAGTGGCGCCCTGACCAGATATGGTACGACAACACACAGATGTTCAAGAGCGTAAGCTACTACGTGCAGCAGATGTATGCCACCAATGCAGGCACCAACGTACTGAAGCTGACCATGGGCAAGAAGCCCGTAGCCAACCAGGAGGGGCAGGACGGACTCTTTGCCAGCGCTGCCTACGATGCCAAGAGCGGCGAGGTCATCATCAAGATTGCCAACACCTCGAAGACAGACCAGCTGGTGCAGTTCAACCTCACAGGCATGAAGGGCGACCGCATTGCCGACGTGCTGACGCTCTGCCACGACGGCATGGACGACGAGAACAGCATCGGCCGTCCTGAGCTCATCACCCCCGTCAAAGGCGAAACGCTCATCAAGGAAGAGAATAGAACGTCCGTGCTGCGCGACGAACTGCCGCCCATGTCGTTCCGCATCTTCCGCTTCAAGAAGTAATTTTTTTATAGAAGTAATTGTTTTTTCATAGCAAAAGGTGGTTATCCGAAATGGACAGCCACCTTTTTTTCTTAACGTTAACCGTTAACACAAACCGCTAATCGCTAAACTACTTCCTCAGTTCAAAGCCCACACGGGCACCATCGGCACTCTTGGCGAGCGTGCTGACAGCCTGTACGGCAGTAGCGTTGCTGACCTTACCCTCCTTCTGAAGAAGGTTGGTCATCTGCTTGGCGTCGAACATCAGGGCCATACCCTTCTCAGTCTTGATGGCGTTGCCCTTGATGGTCTCCGTAGCAGTCTTGAGCGAAATCTCACCGTTCTTGGCATTATAGGCATAGGTTCCGCTGAAGGGGATACCGTTCACCTTGGCCGAGAACTTGTTGCCTGCAAGGAACGAGAAGGACGTGTTGTCGCGACTGATGCCGATGTTGTTGTAGTCGTTTGCCAGCGACGACGACATGTTGTTGATGGTGGCAGTACCGCCTGCCGAAGCCAACGCCTGCTGGGTAGTGAAGGCGACGTTGGGTGCATAGTAGCTCCAGTTGCCGAGCAGTCCTGACTGGTCGAACGTCATTCCGCCCATCAGTACCTGGCCCAGTACGGCGCCAATCACGTTACCCCACACATTGCCGTTAGAACTGGTGTTCGGTGTCGTCCCGAGTCCTGTTGTCATGCAGCTCGACATCATCAGAGCCAATGCTGCGAGAAGCGTCAAAGATACCTTCTTCATAATGCTATAGATTTTAAATAGTGAATGAATTGTTTAGTTTCTCCATGGCAAAGTTACGAATAATAAATGAATGGACAAAGAAATACGCGGATTTTTTTCTGCCTCTCGTAACAGTAAGGCGCAGGAAGCACACCGGATATACGGCACCGCAGGATATACGCACCTGTCATTGCGTCATCATGGCATTTTTTCCGAAGAAAATGCAGGAATAACGAGAAAAAGTTGTACCTTTGTCGCCAAATGTGCATTCAGGCATCAAGATGACAACAATAGCAGACTACATCATACAACAGGAAGGCGACGAGCGGCGTTTCTCGTTCGAAGTGCTGCCACCCCTGAAGGGCAACGGCACCGAGGGGCTGTTCAGTACTATCGACAAGTTAGTGCCCTTCAATCCGGCCTTCATCAACATCACCACCCACCACTCGGAATACGTCTATAGGGAACTAGCGGACGGGCAGTTCGAGCGGCTGCGCGTCCGTCGGCGACCTGGCACGGTGGCCATTGCCGCCGCCATACAGCAGAAATACAACATACCCGTGGAGCCGCACGTCATCTGCAGCGGCAAGACCGTCGAGGAGATTGAGTACGAGCTGCTCGACCTGCAGTTCCTGGGCATACGCAACCTCATGCTGCTGCGGGGCGACAAGGCCAAAGAGGACAGCCGGTTCGTGCCTACCAAGGGCGGACACGCACACACCACCGACCTGATACGCCAGGTGCAGCGCTTCAACGAGGGATTCTTCGCTGACGGAACGCCCATCAAGCACCCAGGCACGAAGTTTGACTTCGGCGTGGCCTGCTATCCTGAGAAGCACGAGGAGGCACCCAACCTGGAAATGGACATGCAGTACCTGAAGCAGAAACAGGACCTGGGAGCACAGTATGCAGTGACGCAGCTGTTCTACGACAACGAGAAGTATTTCTCGTTTGTTCAGAAGGCACGCGCCATGGGCATCACCATCCCCATCATACCAGGCATCAAGCCGTTTGCCAAGCTGAGCCAACTGACAGTGGTGCCCAAGACGTTCCACTGCGACATACCCGAGCCGCTGGCCAAGGAGATAGTGAAGTGCCAGACCGACGAGCAGGCACGGCAGCTGGGTATCGAGTGGACTACGGCGCAGTGCCGAGAACTGTATGCCCACGGCGTGAAGAACATACACTTCTACACCGTTTCGGCCGTCGAAAGCGTGGCAGAAATTGCCAGGAGACTAAGTGAAGAGTGAAAATACCACAAAGGTAATAAATCGTAAATCAAAAATAAAATAGTCAAATAAAAAGTTGTGTCATTCGACGAGGTAATAGGACAGAAGGACGTGCAGCAGCGACTGCTGCAGATGGCAGATGAGGAACATCTGCCCCACGCACTGATGCTCTGCGGACCACAGGGCAGCGGAAAGCTGGCATTGGCCGTTGCCTTCGCCTGCTACCTACTTTCGAGGAAAGAAGACAACGCGTCAGGGCTGTTTAGCATGGACGAAGCCAGCAACGCCCAACCCGACGAGTCGCCCATGCTCAAGAACCTGCAGCACCCCGACCTGCACTTCACCTACCCCACCATCAAACTGCCATCGATGGGCAGCGACCACAAACCAGTAAGCCTGGACTTCGCAGGCGAGTGGCACGAGCTCATCATGCGAAGCCCCTACTTCACCATGGACGACTGGATGCACGCCATGGGAGGTGAGAACCAGCAGGCCATCATCACAGCAGGCGAGAGCGACGCGCTGGTTCACCAGCTGTCGATGAAGTCGAGCCAGGGCGGCTACAAGGTAAGCATCATCTGGCTGCCTGAGCGCATGAACACAGAATGTGCCAACAAACTGCTGAAACTCATTGAGGAACCGCCACAGCAGACGGTATTCTTGATGGCATGTCAGGAACCCGACAAACTGCTGGAGACCATCCGAAGCCGCGTGCAGCGCATCGACGTCAGGAAGATTGACGACGAGAGCATCAGACAGGCACTCATACAGCGTCGAGGACTGAGCGAGGCTGAGGCTTCACGCGTGGCACGACGGGCCAACGGCAACTGGCTGAAGGCGGTAGAGGAAATTGAGACCGGCAGTGAGAAGGAGCAGTTCCTCGACCTGTTCAAATTGCTGATGCGACAGGCCTACCAACGCAGAATCAACGAACTGAAGCGCTGGAGCGAGACAATGGCAGGCATGGGACGCGAGAAGCAGAAACGCTTCCTAGAGTATTTCCTCGTGCTGATTCGCGAGAACTTCATGTTCAACTTCCAACAGGAGGAACTCTGCTACATGACACAAGCCGAAGAAGACTTTGCACGTAACTTCGCACGGTTCATCAACGAGGCAAACGTCATACCCATCAGCGAATTGGCCAACCGTGCCATACGCGACATCGGACAGAACGCCAATGCGAAAATCGTGTTCTTCGACTTCGCACTCCAAATGATTATGCTACTGATTCAAAAATAAAACACAAAAGAACCCCAAGAAGGATTCGTCCCACAGAATATGAACAAGAAAGAAGAATTTATTACACATTGCGACCGAGGACTGTGCAAAGCAGCCGTAGGCCGACAGGATAGACAACTGAACACCTACGACTGGCTGGCCGACGTGCCTGGTAATGCCGACTCAACGGACCTCGTCGAGGTACAGTTCAAGCATACCCGAAAGGGCTACTACCACAACGTGAACAACCTGCCACTGAAGAAGGGCGACATCGTAGCCGTGGAAGCCAACCCAGGACACGACATCGGTGTGGTGACGCTGACAGGGCGACTGGTGAAACTGCAGCTGAAAAAGGCAAACCTGAAGAGTGCCGACGACATCAAGCGCATATACCGCCTGGCACGCCAGATAGACATGGACAAGTTCCGCGAGGCAAAGGCACGCGAGCATGAGACAATGATTGAGAGCCGCGAGATAGCCAAGGGACTCGGACTGCAGATGAAGATTGGCGACGTGGAGTATCAGGGAGACGGCAACAAGGCCATTTTCTACTACATCGCTGACGAACGCGTGGACTTCCGACAGCTCATCAAGGACCTCGCCGCAGCCTTCCATGTGCGCATTGAGATGAAGCAGATTGGAGCACGCCAGGAGGCCGGACGCATCGGCGGAACAGGTCCCTGCGGACGCGAGCTCTGCTGCGCCACGTGGATGAAGAATTTCTCCAGCGTATCAACGGCAGCCGCACGATTCCAGGACATCTCGCTCAACCCGCAGAAGCTGGCTGGCATGTGTGCCAAACTGAAATGCTGTCTGAACTACGAGGTCGACGACTATATGGAGGCAAGCCGAAAACTGCCCAGCAAAGAGGTTATTCTGCAGACTCAGGACGCCGACTACTACCTCTTCAAGAGTGACATTTTGGCTGGCATGCTCACCTACTCTACTGACAAGAACATCGCTGCCAACCTGGAGGTTATCACTGCCGAGCGTGCCAAGGCTATCATCGAACTGAACCGACAAGGCGAGAAACCTGAATCGCTGCAGGAAGACGGACTGGTACAGGAACCCACAGGACCTATCGACCTGGCAACACAGGAAAGCATCAATCGTTTCGACAAGGCTAAGAAAAAGAAAAAGCGCAAGCCGAAAGAGCGTAACGACCGAGGCGAGAGACGGGAGGAAAGAGGCGAGAGAAGAGAAGAAAGAGGTGAAAGAAGAGAGGACAAGGGCGAAAGACGGGACGCTGCACCAAGAAGGGGACGAAACGACGCCAGGAAACAGAATGCAAAAGAGTAAGTACTACATTCTCACACTGATTACGGTCGCACTAGCATTGGCTGGATGCGACCGTGACACCATTTACTACCATTACGAATCAACCCCGCTTAACGGGTGGGAACGCAGCGACACGCTATTCTTCCGCGACATAGCCGTCAAGGCATCCAGCAACTACAAGGAGGAGATTGGGCTGCGCATCAACGACGACTTCCCGTTCCAAAGCCTTTTCCTAGTCGTAGAACAGGAAATCATGCCGCAAAACATTATGCGCACAGACACGTTAAGCTGCAGACTGATTGACAAAGACGGCATCGTGAAAGGGCGGGGACTCAGCTTCTATCAATACAACTTCCACCTGACCACGCTGCACCTGAATGCTGGTGACACGCTGAACGTACGCATACGCCACTACATGAGACGAGAGAGTCTGCCAGGCATTGCAAACATCGGTATCAGACTGTCGAAATAGCCGTAAACTAACTCCTGACAAGATTCCGTCCGGCATCAATGCGCAGGAAGATAAAAAGCAGGAAGGTGAATCCCCACAACGAGGAGCCACCATAGCTGAAGAACGGCAAAGGAATACCGATGACGGGTGTCAAACCCAGCACCATTCCCACATTGATGAACACATGGAACAAGAAGATGGATGCCACACTGTAGCCATATACCCTGCCGAAACGGAACGGCTGACGCTCGGCCAGCACTATCAGACGCAGAATCAAGGCCAGGAACAACAGCAGCACTCCGGCTGAGCCGACAAAGCCCTCCTCTTCGCCTACGGTACAGAAAATGAAGTCCGTATCTTGTTCAGGCACATACTTCAGCTTGGTCTGCGTGCCATTCAGGAAACCCTTTCCCTCCAGTCCGCCGGAACCGATAGCTATCTCACTCTGGTGCACGTTATAGCCGGCTCCCCTCAGGTCTTCCTCCAGTCCCAGGAGCACGTTGATACGCGTGCGCTGGTGAGGCTCCATGACATGGTTCAGCACATAGTCGGCAGAGTAGAAGAAACCCATCGAGCCAATAGCGAATAGAACAATGAAATAGTAATTGCGGATACGCGTACCAAGGGCCTTCCACAACAGCACACCTATCAGCAGTGCCGTCAGCACCAGCTGTACCCATACCACATCGAAGGGAACGACATAAACGGACACTAGAACAGCAAGGACGGTTGCACCGATACAGTAAAGGAGTATCTGCAACATCAGCGAGCGGTTCTTGCAATAGACATAGACCATGCCGGCCGTAAACAACTGTATCAGAAACAAGACAGTGAATTTGCCGACGGAGGTTGGCGTTGCCAGCAACATGCTGTTCTCAAACCGGATACCAACAACGAAATAGACGACGGCTGCAACACCCGTAAACAGGATGGAACCTGGCATCCCTTCACGATAGAACATCAGGAAGAAGGCCAGATAGACCAGCGCAGAACCCGTCTCACGCTGCAGGACGATGAACATCATGGGCACCAGTATCAGCGCCAGCGTAATGGCAAAATGTTTCCACTTGTGGATGTCATAGCCATAGGTACTCATAAACTTTGCCAAGGCCAACGCCGTCGCAAACTTCGCAAACTCAGCAGGTTGCAGTCGCAGGGGGCCCAGCACCAGCCACGATCGGGAGCCTTTGATGGAATAGGGATTGAAGATGGTGGCAAACAGCAGCAACAGCAGCAGTCCGTAGAGCACGAAGGAGAACGTATCGTAGAAACGGTCGTCAAGCATCAGGATGACAAAGCCCAGGGTGATGGACGTGCCAATCCACACTATCTGCATACCTGAACGGGTGGAGAGGCTGAACAGGTCGGTATCGCCATACGTATAGCTGGCACCGCAGACGCTTACCCAGCCAAATGTCAGCAGGGCAAGGTAGATGCCTATCGTCCACCAATCCAAGGAGCGCAGCACACTATTGCTTTTATCTTTCGACTGAGCCATACGCTATTCGTTTGTGTTGTATCTCCGAAGCCCTGTGTTCAGAAGACTCCGAAAGCTTTCCCTTTATATACTGCTCCATGATAAGACCGCCGATGGGAACACCATAGGTGGCACCCCAGCCGCCATTCTCTACATACACGGCAACGGCAATCTGAGGATTGTCCATCGGAGCGAAGCCCATGAAGACAGAGTGGTCGTGACCACGGTTCTGGGCTGTGCCCGTCTTGCCGCAAGCCACGAAGTCGTAGTGAGCCAATGCCTTACACGTACCTCCCATGGCCGATGCACGCATACCCTTGACCACCCAGTCGTAGGCATCCCTGCTGGCCATCGTGTAGCGACGCTTTGTGTAGAGGGTGTCCAAGGGCTCGCCTTCCACCTTCTTCACCACATGCGGCGTATAGAAATAACCGCGGTTGGCAATGGTGGCTCCCAGATTGGCTATCTGCAACGGCGTGGCTCCCACCTCACCCTGACCGATGGCAATGGAGATGATGGTCAGTCCGTTCCATGAGCCCTTGTATGCCTTGTCATAGAACTGGGCATTGGGTATCATGCCTCGCTTCTCACCAGGCAAATCCACACCGACAGGATAGCCGAAGCCCATGCTGACCATGTAGTCGCGCCAGCGGTTCATGGCATCCTGAACAGTTTTGTACTTGTGACGGTTGCCTATCATGTAATATAATCCCCAACAAAAATAACCATTACACGACGTCGAGAGTGCAGGCACCAATGGCAGGGGGGCCGCATGACCGTGACAGCCCACGTGCAGCCCCTTGTAGTTAAAGCCTCGTGCACAGGGATAGGCGGTCTGCGTGGGGTGCGTGATGCCCTCCGTCACGAAGGTCAGTCCCTGGGTGGTTTTGAAGGTGGAGCCTGGCGGATAGACACCCATGATACTGCGGTTGAGCAGGGGTTTCCATGCGTCTCGGCTCAAGGCGGCATGACTCTTGGAGCGCTGACGGCCTACCATGATGCGAGGGTCGTAACTGGGCGACGATACCATGCAAAGCACCTCGCCGGTCTTGGGCTCTATGGCTACAATACTGCCGATTTTACCCTCCATGAGACGTTCGCCCAGCGCCTGCAGGTCAAGGTCCAGCGCGAGTGTCAGATTCTTGCCAGGCTTGGGCCGCTGGTCAAGAGCACCGTCCTGATAGCGTCCCTTGATACGTCCGTGGGCATCGCGCAACAGTATCTGAATGCCCTTCTCGCCACGCAACTGCTTCTCGTAACTGCGTTCTATACCTAACTTTCCGATGTAGTCACCTGGGATGTAATAGTCGTCTTGCTCAATGTCGGCTGGCGACACCTCTGCCACATCGCCCAGCACATGGGCAGCGTAGGGATAGTTGTACTGTCGAACGCTGCGACGCTGCACATAAAAACCAGGGAAACGGAACATCTTCTCCTGAAACAGACTAAAGTCCTTGTCCGACAACTGGCTGATCAGCATCTGCTGGGTAAAACGCGAGTAGCCTGGATTCTTGTTGCGGTCCTTCATCGTAGCCACACGGCGTATAAAGTCCTCCTTGGTAATGTTCAGGGCATCGCAGAGCTCGAGGGTATCCAGATGGTCGCCCACCTCGTTCATGACTACCATCACGTCGTAGGCTGGTTGGTTATAGACCATCAGCTTGCCGGTCCTGTCCTTGATAACACCACGCGAGGGGTATTCTATCTTTTTCAGGAAGGCATTGGAGTCGGCACTCTTCTTATAGTCATCACTCGTAATCTGGAGCATGAACAGACGAATGATATAGACCACCACAATGAAAATGGCCACACCACCTATCACAAAGCGCCTGTTGTCTAATTCAAAATCCTTCATCCTTCAACCCGTCACTACGATGCGACGTCTGCCTGTTTCTTGCGTTTAAAGTTCTCAAATACCACAATAAACAACAGTGTCAGCAGCGTACTGGCACCCGCAGAGATGAGCCATTGTGCCCAGTTGAAGAAATTGAATGCTTCAAGTGCGAAAAATAACAGGCAATATAACAAGATCAACGACGATGCATAGCCAAAGAACTTCGCATAGCCCAAACCTTGCATGGAGGCCGTGAAATTCTCAACAGCATCACGCGGCAGGAAGAGTTTCAGGGTATAGGGCTGTATGGCTCCTAACAGCGTCAGCGATGCACAGGCCACGCCTGGCGTGTTGGAGAAGGAGTCATTGACCAGTCCCAAAGCGAAGCACCACAGCATCAGTGCCCACTTGGGGTAGTTGTAGGGAAAAATGAGCACGAAATAGACGTAGAGCAACGGCGTGGCATAGTCAAACAGATGGATACGATTGAGCACCAGCGCCTGCGTCAGACACAGCACAACAAACAGAATCAGCCGTTTCAGAAAGTCTAATGCCATCTTCTTGATTTACGATTTCTGATTTTCGATTTTCAATTGTCCGTTTTTCGATTGACGAATTATTGCTGAGTAGCCTTCAGAGAGTCCTGTGCAGCATGCAACAGGCGGCTCTGCTCCATCACGCTCTCATCATTGATGACAAAAACGTCACGCAGATTGCCAAAGTCGGTTGCCAGTTTTACCTGAAGACGGTAGGAAAGACCGTCAGGTGAATTGAACACCTTTTCTATCTGGCCAACCATCACACCTGGAGGAAAGATGGACGAGTAGCCACTCGTCACCACCCACTCGCCGCGATGGAACTGGGCATGACGGGGAATATCCTCCACGTACGCCCTACTGGCATCGCCACCTGTCCAATGCAGATAGCCGAAGTAACCGCGGCCACGAATAGCACAACTGATACGCGACGACTCGCTGTTCAGGGCAGGAATGACCACCGAGTAGTTGTCGCTCACCAAATAAACGACACCCACGACTCCGCTGCCACATACCACACCCATATCTACCTTCACACCGTCCTTGCTGCCTTTGTTAATCGTCATCAGGTTGTCCTTGCGGTTGACAGAATTAGCCACTACCTTGGCTGGAACCAGCTGATACTGCTGGAGGAACTTCAGCCCGTTGCGTTCAAGCGCCGTCGTGTCTTTCGTCAGGTCGCCGTAGGCCGTTGCCAGCTCATGGACCTGCCTTTCAAGGTAGAAGTTACGCAGCGACAGTTCCTCGTTGACTTTCTTCAGCGAGAAGAACGACTCCACGTCCGAACGCCACTCATAGAGTTTTCCTACCACAGCATTTGCCGTCGAGAACCATACACTCCCTTGATAACTGTTATACTGGAACAGCAACACAACACTGGCTACTTCGAGTAATACGAAAAGCAGCCAGTGGTAATACTTTGCAAGGAAATCAAGCAGGTTCTTCATGCAGCCTACAGCTTATGCTTACTGCTTAACGCATCAGGAACGTGAAGCGGTCCACATTCTTCAAGGCTATGCCTGCACCCTTAGCCACACAGTGCAAGGGGTCCTCTGCTATATGGAATTGGATGTTTATCTTGTCCGTCAGACGCTTGTCAAGACCACGCAACAATGCGCCACCACCCGTCAGGTAGATACCATTCTTGACAATGTCAGCATAAAGCTCAGGCGGCGTATTCTCCAGTGCCGAGAGCACGGCAGTCTCAATGCGTGCCACGGTCTTGTCCAGACAGTGGGCAATCTCCTGATAGCATACGGGCACCTCCATAGGCAGGGCCGTGATGCGGTTCGGACCATGAACGATATAATCCTCAGGGGCATCTTCACCCAGGTCGGTCAGTGCAGAGCCTACAGCTATCTTGATGCGCTCTGCCATACGCTCACTCACCTTCACATTATGCTGACGGCTCATGTATTCCTGAATATCAGCCGTCAAGTCGTCGCCTGCAACCTTGATGGAGTTATTGCTCACAATACCACCCAGAGAGATGACGGCAATCTCTGTCGTGCCACCACCGATATCAACAATCATGTTTCCTTCTGGAGCCTCCACGTCAATACCGATACCTACAGCTGCTGCCATCGGTTCGAAAATCAGATATACGTCACGGCCGTCAGCATGCTCGGCAGAGTCACGCACAGCACGAAGCTCTACCTCTGTAGAACCACTGGGCACACCAATTACCATGCGCAGTGACGGAGAGAAGAGGCGATGGCCCGTATGAACCATCTTTATCAGACCGCGCATCATCTGCTCACAGGCTGAGAAGTCGGCAATCACACCGTCACGCAAAGGACGGATGGTACGAATGTTGTCATGCGTCTTTTCATACATCATCTTAGCCTTCTCACCCACGGCAATCATCTTGTCGGTACGGCGGTCAAGTGCTACTACTGAGGGCTCGTCAACCACTATCTTGTCATCACTGATAATAATGGTGTTGGCGGTTCCCAAGTCCATGGCAATCTCCTGGACAAAACTGAAAAATCCCATTCTAATTTACAATTTGACAATTTACTATTTACATTACTTTTCAAACCACGCATGAATAGCCGTATCGTAGTGCGAACTTACGCCAAAGGCCCGTGTGGCAAACATACGACGCTGCTCTTTTGTGGTTTCAGCACCCTGCTTGTTGATGATGTCCAGCAATACACCGTACTCAGCCTTTGAGGGAACAATGACCACGTCGTTGAAGTTCTTGGCTCCAGCACGAATGAGCGAGATGCCACCTATATCAATCTTCTCAATGATATCCTCCTCGACAGCACCACTGGCAACGGTCTGCTCGAACGGATAAAGATCGACAATGACCAAGTCTATTTCAGGAATCTCATACTGAGCCATCTGCTGTTGGTCACCTTCATTGTCGCGACGGCCAAGGATTCCTCCAAACACCTTAGGGTGCAAGGTTTTTACACGACCACCGAGAATCGACGGATAAGTCGTAACATCCTCAACCTTCTGGCACTCGTAGCCCAATGACTCAATAAACTGTTGAGTACCACCTGTCGAGAGAAACTTCACGCCCTCGTCATTGAGTTTTTTCAGCAGCTCGTCCAGTCCGTCCTTATGAAACACGGAGACAAGCGCGGTTTTGATTTTCTTTGTTTCAGCCATAAAAAAAATATAACGTTATAATTCTTTTCTTGAAATGGGCTACAAAGTTAGTAAAAAAGTGTGGATTATCCACTATCTTTTTCACAAAAATTTTTACTTACACCTAATTTATAATATAAATCAAGCAAAAACGCTATGCGCGAAGTGCCCTCATAGCATTAAAGACAGCAAGTACCGTAACACCCACATCGGCAAATACGGCCATCCACATGGTAGCCAATCCGAACGCGGCAAGCAACAGCACGGCAACCTTCACGCCAATGGCAAACCACACGTTCTGACGGGCAATGGCCAGGGTACGACGGGCGATGCCTACTGCTTGAGCTATCTTCAAGGGCTCATCGGTCATCAGTACCACATCGGCAGCCTCGATGGCTGCGTCACTGCCCAGTCCGCCCATGGCAATACCCACGTCGGCTCGTGCCAGTACGGGGGCGTCGTTGATGCCGTCACCGACAAAGGCCTTGGTTGCCTGGTGAGCAGTTATTTGCGAGTAGTGACTGGAGGTTTCTTCAAAGAACCTAACCTTCTCGGCTGGTAACAGTTCGGCATGATACTCGTCTATACCTAACTGCTCTGCCACGTGTGCTGCCACTTCCTGACGGTCGCCCGTCAGCATGATGGTTTTCCTGATGCCCAAAGCCTTCAATTGCCGTATAGCCTCTGCGCTGTCGTTCTTGATGCGGTCGTTAATAATAATATGACCGGCATATTGCCCATCGATGGCAACATGAATCATGGTTCCCACAACGGGTTTTTGGTGACCTGCACAACGTGGGCACTCGTGCCAACTGGCCCCAACGGCATCCATCAGTTTGGTATTTCCCACGCATACCTGACGGTCACCCACACGGGCAGTAATGCCCTGTCCTGCAATCTCTTTCACATCAGCTACTTCACAACCATCGGTTGCCTCGTCAGGGAACGCATCACGCAGGGCGGCACCAATGGGATGAGTGGAGAAATGTTCTACATGAGCCGCCAAGTGTAGCAACTGATGCTCGTCACAGGCATCTGGATGGACTGCCTCAACAGCAAACTGGCCGCAGGTTAGCGTTCCGGTTTTGTCAAACACCACAGCGTCAAGACGTGCAAGCACGTCCATGTAGTTGGCACCCTTGATGAGGATGCCTTTACGCGATGCTCCGCCAATGCCACCAAAGAACGTTAGGGGAACGCTGATAACCAGTGCACAGGGACACGACACGACAAGGAACATGAGGGCACGGTAGAGCCAAGTGGGGAACTGAGTATTAAACATTGACCATTGGCCATTGGCAACAGCCAGCGCAAGGGGCGGAACAACAGCCAGGGCGATGGCAGCAAAGACCACAACAGGGGTATAGACACGGGCAAAACGAGTGATAAATGCCTCGCTCTTCGACTTGTGCTCACTGGCATTCTCCACGAGGTTGATAATCTTCGTAACAGTGCTCTCGCTGAAAGCCTTGGTGGTTCTTACCTTGAGGACGCCACTCAGGTTGACGCAGCCTGAAATCACCTCGTCGCCCTCCAGCACATCACGCGGCACAGCCTCACCTGTCAGCGCTATCGTATTCAACGCTGAGGTACCCTCAACAACAACGCCATCCAACGGCACTTTCTCGCCTGGACGAATCAGGATGGTTGCACCCACCGGCACCTCCTCTGGAGAGACGTCCGTAGGCTGTACCTTCTCCTCTTTGGAGGGGTTGGGCGAAGCTATCACATGCGCCACATCAGGTCTGATATCCATGAGATGGGCGATGCTCTGGCGGCTTTTGCCCTCGGCATAGCCCTCAAACAATTCTCCTACCTGGAAAAACAACATCACGAAAACGGCCTCGGGAAACTGCGTTTCAGCACCAGGCAGGAAACCGATGCAGAGTGCTCCGATAGTAGCTATCGACATAAGGAGATGCTCGTTGAAAGTCTCTCCATGAAACAAGCCTTCAACGGCCTCCTTCAGCGTTTCGTGACCTATTAATATATAAGGTACAAGATAGACCAACAGCAACTGCCACGTCGGCAGTTCCACATTTTTCTCGATGATGACAGCCACAGCCAGCAGTACGCCGGCCGTAACAATCAGCGTCAATTGTCTCTTCAGCCCATGATGATGCTCATGGTGATGTTCATGTTCATGATGATGCTCATGTTCGCAACAATGCTCATGTTCGTGATGATGTGCCATAATATTGTATTTTCGTTTATTATTCTTTTCACGCTGCAAAGGTACAGCAACTTTTTTGCAACCCGGTTGCAAAGTTTTCCACGAAAAAGATGATTGTTTTAAAATAATAATGTATATTTGCAAGCAAATTGGAAATCTAAAAACCTATTTCAAATATGAAACCGTTAATTAGCCGTATTCTGCAGGATGGCCGCTGTCTTGATAACGGCATCCTGAAAGTGGACCGTTTTATTAACCACCAGATGGATCCCTACCTCATGAAACAGGTTGCCGTAGAGTTCATGAACCTCTTTGCAGAAGAACGACCTACGAAGATTCTGACCGTTGAGGCATCAGGAATCGCTCCTGCCGTGATGCTGGGCTACCTGATGGAGTTGCCGGTAGTATTTGCAAAGAAGAAACAACCTGCAACAATGGGTGATTTCTATGTCTCGAAAGTTCGCTCTTTCACCAAGCAGCGGGACTACACGCTCATCATCAGCAAGGAGTACTTGTCAGCAGCAGACAGAGTGCTTTTCATTGACGACTTTCTTGCATTCGGCAATGCAGGAATGGGCATCATAGACCTCTGCCAACAAGCCGGAGCCGAAATCATAGGCATGGGATTTATCATAGAAAAGGAATTCCAGAATGGTCGTAAAGTGCTGGAAGAAGCTGGCATCAAACGTATTGAGTCACTGGCCATCATAGAGTCACTGGAGGACAACCGGATTAAGCTCAAGGGCGTGAAGGTAAGGAAGGTGAACATCTACGAAGAAGCCAGCCGCTGCCTGCTATGCTCAGACGCACCCTGTACCAAGGCTTGCAAGACCGGCGACCCTGCACGTGCCATCCGTGCCATCCGATTCGACAACCACAAGCCTGCGCTGCGCTGGGTAAAGGACTGCAGCGACAACGATCTGGAACGGGCAGAACAGGCCTGCATACACTACAACTGGCCGGTACGCATCAAGGAGGTGATACATTCCATTCATCAGGACGACGTCGATGACAGCAATTATCCGCCGCTTGCCATCAACTTCTGCGGCATCCAATGCGAGAACCCGTTTTTCTTGGCTTCATCGGCCGTTTGCACCAATTACGAGATGGTCGCGAACGCTTTCGATGCGGGTTGGGGTGGCGTCTTTTACAAGACTATCTGCCTACAGGAAATCAAGGAGGTATCGCCGCGTTTCGATGCGTTGCACAACAATGCCATCCACGGTGACTTCTACGGTTTCCGCAACATGGAACAGCTGAGTGAGAACCCCTTGGAGACGGATTTTGACATTCTGCACCGACTGAAACAGAACTACCCGACAAAGGTGGTGGTGGCCTCTATCATGGGGAAGACGGAAGAAGAGTGGATAAAACTGGCAAAGATAGCAGAAAAGGCTGGCTGCGATGCCGTGGAGCTGAATTTCTCATGCCCGCAGATGAAACACAAGGGTATGGGCAGCGACGTAGGACAGGACCCAGAACTGGTAAAGACTTTTACCGCCTGCGTAAAAAGCCACGTCAAAATACCCGTCATCCCAAAGATGACGCCCAATATCACCCACATCGCCGAACCTGCCGCAGCATGCTTGCAAGCTGGCGCCGATGCCATATCGGCCATCAACACCATCAAGTCGGTAACCATGGATGCAGGTGCCGAGGTTGCGGGACAGCGCACCATATCCGGCTACTCGGGGCGTGCCGTACGGCCCATTGCACTACGTCATGTGCTGGAACTGGCACTGATGCCAGAGAAACCAGTGCTAAGTGGCATAGGAGGCATCGAGACATGGCGCGACGCCTTGGAGTTCATACAACTGGGTTGCAGCAACGTACAGGTATGTACCGCCGTCATGCAGTATGGCTATCGCATCATTGACGACCTCATACTTGGCCTTCAGCGATACATGGTCAAGCGTGGCATAACTGATTTGCAACAACTGGTTGGCGAACAGATTCCAAAGTTCATGAAGCCAGACCATCTTGATCGAGAGACCATTATCTATCCGAAGTTCAATCTGGAACTGTGCGTTGGCTGCGGACGTTGCGAAGTATCGTGCAACGATGGCGGACATCAGGCCATCGTATTCAACAGCGAGACACGCCAACCCCGACTGGTAGGGACCAAGTGCGTAGGTTGTCACCTCTGCCGACTAGTATGTCCTGCGGGTGCCATCGGGCTGACCAAACGGGTCAACAAAATCCGTCATTAAAGAGCCATGAATTTCCTTGGCTACCCTACGGCTATAAAAAACAGAAGAACGCCCCATAGAAAAAGATCTATAGGGCGTTCTTTCGTAGCGGGAGGGGGACCCGAACCCTCGACCTCCGGATTATGAATCCGACGCTCTAACCAGCTGAGCTACCCCGCCATCACAATACGTCTTACGTTTTGCGGGTGCAAAGGTAATGCTTTTTTACGGAACCGCCAAATTTTATCCAAGAAATTTTAAAATAAAAATATTTTGTCTTTTCATTTGGTTATTTGGACTTTTCTTTGTAATTTTGCGGCAGACTACTAAAACACAGTGTAAATATGAAAAAACTAACCGTAGAATACCCACTGAATACAAAATCGCCCAATATTGTATGGGGCATGATTAGTACCGCTGAGGGATTACAGAAGTGGCTGGCAGACATTGTAGTAGCCGATGCAGAGAGCGGAACCATGACATTCACATGGGGACACCCATGGACGGACCGCGACACGAAGACCTCACAAATCCTAGAGTGTAACAAGTTCAGCCACATACGCATGAAATGGGACTACCAGGAAGAGGACCCGCAGGCTTTCTGGGAGATTCGCTTGGAGCAAAGCGAACTGACGGGAAAACTGAGCATGCTGATCACAGACTACGCCGATGCTGACGACATAGAGGACCTGCGTGGCATTTGGGACGACAACCTGGACAGGCTACACCGCGTTAGCGGACTTTGAAAGGTAAAAAGGTAAAAAAGGTTAAGTATCGGCATTTTTACCTTTTTACCTTTTTACCTTTTTACCTTTTTTCGTACCTTTGCAGGCTGAAATATGTTCCGCATCAAAAAATTAGACATATTTATTGCCAAGCAGTTCCTGCTACTATTCGCAGGAACGTTCTTCATCTGCCAGTTTGTGTTGATGATGCAATTCCTGTGGCGATACGTTGATGACCTTATCGGAAAAGGCCTTTCTCTGGGCGTTCTGACACAGTTCTTCTGGTACATGGGACTGATGCTGCTGCCCCAGGCACTACCACTCGCCATCCTTCTGTCATCGCTCATTGCCTTCGGAAACCTTGGTGAGAGTTCGGAGCTGACTGCCATCAAGGCGGCTGGAATCTCTCTGCTGCAGACCATGCGATCGCTCATTGTCATCACACTCATCATCACGGGCATCTCCTTCTATTTCCAGGACGTCATAGGTCCCGAAGCCTACAAATCATTCAGCCAGCTACTGCTGTCCATGAAGCAAAAGAGTCCTGAGTTGGAGATTCCGGAGGGTGTGTTCTACGACGGAATACCTAATAGTAATATCTACGTCCAGAAAAAAGATCTGGAAAAGGGCGTACTCTATGGCATCATGATCTATCGGCAGAATGGCAACTACGACGACCATGCCATCATCCTGGCAGACTCAGGAAGGCTGCAATCGACTGCCGAGAAGAAACACCTGCTGCTGACGCTATACAGCGGCGAATGGTTCGAAAACATGAAGTCACAGGACATCGCAGGAAGTGCCAGCGTGCCCTACCGCCGCGAGACCTTTGGAACGAAGCGTATTGTACTCGATTTCGACGGCGACTTCAACCTGGCGGACGTCAGCGGTATTGCCGCCAATGCGAAAGCCAAGAGTATCCGGAAAATCTACCATGACCTGGACTCCATTCGCGAATACAACGACTCGGTAGGACACGCTTTCTACGCCGAAGCCCTCATGTCGTCATTCAGAAAACCACAGATAGAAAAGCAGGACTCCACAAAAGCCATTGCTGCAGCGGCCAAGGAGGATGTTGACTTCGACTCCATCTTCGAGAAACTCAGCATGGAAAAGAAACAGATTGTCGTGAAACAGGCAACAGACCAGGCACGCAACACCCAGATGGAACTGGAAATGAAAAGCGAGTACTCAAAGATGCTGAACAGCAATGAGCGACTACATTCGCTGGAAGCACTCGGAAAAATCACACTGGCACTGTCGTGCATAATCTTCTTCTTCATCGGAGCCCCCTTAGGAGCCATCATCCGAAAAGGCGGACTGGGTGTCCCCGTCATCATTTCCGTCATCGTGTTCATCGTATTCTACATCTTCGACAACACAGGATTCCGAATGGCACGTGAGGACGAGTGGACGGTGAGTTTCGGCCGATGGCTGGGAACCGCCGTGCTGACACCAATAGCCATCTTCTTCACCTACAAAGCCAACAACGACTCTGTGGTGTTCAACATTGACCTATACAAGAATATCGCCATGCGCATGCTTGGCATGCGGACCAAACGTAACATCGTACGCAAAGAGGTGATTATCGAGGACCCGAAGTATGCCGAAGACCGACAGATGCTGGCGCAAATCAACGAAGACGTCATCCGCTATCATCACGAACACAAACTGTTGCACTGGCCCAACCCCATCAAGGTATTCTTCCGACCTGGAGACGACCATGAGATAGAGGCCATCAACGAAAAACTGGAAACAGTGGTCGAAGACCTCAGCTACAGCACCGACAGACAGATACTGAACGAGCTGAACCATATTCCCGTCATGGCCACACATGCCCATACAAGACCGTTCACTCGCACATGGATGAACATTATCACTGGACTCATATTGCCATTAGGACTGTTCTTCTACTTCCGAATGCTACGATTCAGATTCCGTCTTTACCGAGACCTGAAGAACCTGAGGCATGCCAGCGATGCCATCATTGCACGCATTGACGAATTGAATTATTAATACTTGACGCATATATAAATAAGGTATAAGGAGAATGGAAGAGTTCAAACTGAATACAATAGAAGAAGCACTCGAGGACTTCAAACGGGGAGAGTTCGTCATCGTAGTGGATGACGAGGATCGTGAAAACGAGGGCGACCTCATCATCGCAGCAGAAAAGATAACACCTGAAAAGGTGAACTTCATGTTGAAATATGCACGTGGCGTGCTGTGTGCACCCATCACCATCAGTCGCAGCGAGGAACTGGACCTGCCCCGTCAGGTTCAGGACAACACCTCCGTACTGGGAACCCCCTTCACCGTCACCATTGACAAACTGGAGGGCTGCACAACAGGAGTCAGTGCCCACGACCGTGCCGCCACCATCAAGGCACTGGCAGACCCCACTTCGACTCCTCAGACCTTCGGTCGGCCCGGACACATCAACCCTTTGTATGCCCAGGATCACGGCGTACTACGCCGTAGCGGACATACCGAGGCGGCCGTTGATCTCTGTAAACTCAGCGGTCTCTACCCTGCCGGCGCACTGATGGAAATCATGAACGACGATGGCAGCATGGCCCGCATGCCTGAGTTGCAGGAATTTGCCAGGAAGTACAGCATGAAGATTATCACCATCAAGGACCTCATAGCCTATCGTCTGAAGAAGGAGTCGCTCATTGAAGTGGGCGAAGAGGTGGACATGCCGACAGACTACGGTCACTTCCGACTGATACCCTTCCGTCAGACCAGCAACGGACTGGAACACCTGGCACTCATCAAAGGGTCATGGAAGGAAGACGAACCGGTACTGGTACGCGTCCACTCTTCTTGCATGACAGGTGACATCCTCGGCAGCAAGCGCTGCGACTGTGGAGAACAGTTGCACAAGGCCATGCAGGCTATCGAGCAGGAGGGAAAGGGCGTCGTCATCTACATGCAGCAGGAAGGCCGTGGCATCGGACTAATGAACAAGATTGCCGCCTACAAACTACAGGAAGAGGGACTCGACACCGTCGATGCAAACGTTCACCTGGGCTTCAAGCCCGACGAGCGCGACTACGGTTGCGGTGCCCAGATGTTGCGCCACCTCGGCGTACACAAGATGCGACTGCTGACCAACAACCCTGTCAAGCGTGTGGGACTGGAGGCATACGGACTGGAAATCGTTGAGAACGTGCCCATTGAGGTAACACCCAACGAATACAATCTGCGATACCTGAAGACCAAGCAAAGCCGCATGGGACACACATTGCATCTTTAGCAAATAAAAGATGTGGGAGTTTTGACACGAAAAACAGCAAAAAAGCGACACTTTTTTTCGTTTTGATAAAATATTTGTGTAATTTTGCACGCTGAAATTTAAAATTCATAGAAGAATGGCACAATTATCCAATCGTCTGCAGAGACTTGCCCCGTCAGCAACACTGGCCATGTCGCAGAAGAGTTCAGAGATGAAGGCACAGGGTATCGATGTGATTAACATGAGCGTCGGCGAGCCCGACTTCAACACCCCCGACCATATCAAACAGGCCGCCAAACTGGCCATCGACGAGAACTACTCACGCTACTCCCCCGTGCCGGGATATGCTGAGTTGCGACAGGCTATTGCCCGAAAGCTGGAGCGTGAGAACCAGCTGCACTACCAGCCGTCGGAGATTCTCGTTTCAAACGGAGCCAAGCAGAGTGTCTGCAATACCGTCATGGCTCTGGTGAACCCTGGCGATGAGGTCATCATCCCCACCCCATACTGGGTCAGCTACCCACAAATGGTATTGCTGGCAGGTGGTAACCCCGTATTTGTCGAAGCACGTTTCGACCAGAACTTCAAGATAACCCCTGAGCAATTGGAAGCAGCCATCACCCCCAAGACGCGCATGCTCATCCTCTGTTCGCCCAGCAACCCTACGGGTAGCGTCTATTCAAGAGAAGAGCTGGCCGGCTTGGCCGAGGTCATCAAGCGTCATGACGACCTCTTTGTACTGGCAGACGAAATCTATGAACATATCAATTATGTAGGCAAGCACCAGAGCATTGCACAGTTTGAGGGCATGAAGGAGCGCAGCATCATCGTCAACGGCGTCAGCAAGGCATATGCCATGACCGGTTGGCGCATTGGATACATTGCTGCCCCGGAGTGGATTGTCAAAGGCTGTAACAAACTGCAAGGACAATACACCAGCGGTCCCTGCTCCGTCAGTCAGAAAGCTGCCGAGTTCGCATACACCGAAAGTCAGGAGTGTGTGGAACAGATGCGTCAGGCCTTTGAACGCCGCCGCAACCTCATTGTGGATTTAGCCAAGGACATTCCCGGACTGGAAGTAAACGTGCCCGAAGGTGCTTTCTACCTCTTCCCCAAGTGCAGCAGCTTCTACGGAAAGAAGACTGAGGACGGCACCGTCATCAGCAACTCTACAGAGTTGGCACTCTACCTTCTGGAAAAAGGACATGTTGCCACTGTCGGCGGAGATGCTTTCGGCGACCCGGAGTGCTTCCGCATGAGCTACGCAACCAGCGACGAAAACATCCGCGAAGCCATGCGGCGCATCAAGGAAGTGTTGGAAAAACTAAAATAATTGAGAAATATCAAGTTAAAAAATATTAACTCCGCTTTTAGTACGTCCGAAATTGTTATCTTTGCCGAGAGATAAGGGAGCGTACGCTCCCGAAACTGAGTACTAAAACAAGGTAATTAACGTCAAATCAGAAACATAACAAACTTAATTTTTAACAAATAACTAAAATCAAAAACATTTAAATTATGGCAACTACACAAAAAGCAGCAGCCCCAGCTAAGAAGAGCCAGGGCTTCCAGGGAATCAAAGCAGCGTTCTGGATCATCGTTGTATGTTTCATCCTCGCAGTTTGTTTCTTCAAATTCTTCCTCGGTAACAGCGACCACATCGCTGAGAACGGCGAAGTTATCGACGGTAACATTTGGGGTACTATCTACAAAGGTGGTATCGTTGTGCCCGTCATCCTTACCCTGTTGTTCACCGTTATTGCCCTGTCTATTGAGCGCTGGCTCGCTCTGAACACCGCATTCGGTAAGGGTAAGCTCCCCAAGTTCGTGGCTAACATCAAGGCAGCCCTGAACGCAAACGACTTCGTAAAGGCTCAGCAGCTCTGCGACGCTCAGCGCGGTACCGTAGCTAACGTTGTTGGTGCTTCACTGCGTACCTACAAGGAGATGGAAGCTACCTCTGGCATTAAGAAGGAGCAGAAGATTGCCCGTATCCAGCAGGCTCACGAAGAGGCCACTCAGCTTGAGATGCCTACTCTGACGATGAACATGCCGATTATCGCTACCATCGTTACACTGGGTACCCTGACCGCTCTGTTCGGAACCGTTGTAGGTATGATCCGTTCATTCGCAGCTCTGGCAGCTGGTGGTGGTGCTGACTCTCAGGCTCTGTCACTCGGTATTTCTGAGGCCCTGGTTAACACCGCATCAGGTATCTTGACGTCTTGGGTAGCCGTTGTAGCTTACAACTACTACACGAACAAGATCGACAAGCTGACATTCGCCCTCGATGAAGTTGGTTATTCAATTGCTCAGACTTACGAAGCTAACCACACAGACGAGGCTTAATTTTTGCTAACCCTTTAAATCATTTATCGCTATGGGTAAAGTAAAAATTAAGAAGAGTGACATCTGGATTGACATGACGCCAATGTCGGACGTGATGGTGCTTTTGCTGACTTTCTTCATGATGACGTCAACGTTCGTCACCCCGGAGCCAGTACAAGTCAACACGCCGCAGTCGCAGTCAAAGGTCAAAGTGCCAGATGTAGATGTGCTCAACATTCTTGTCAACACTGAGGGCAAGGTATTCATGAGCATGGATAAGGCGCCCGACTTGGAGCAGACTGTTAAAACCATTCTGGAAAGCAACGGTCTGAAAGCTCTGACGCCGGTACAGTTGAAGAAGTTTAAGGAAGACCCGATGTTCGGCGTAGGTCTGCAAGAACTGCACGGATATCTGGATCTGCCGCAGAGTCAGATGGTAAAGGTTCTGCAGACCAAGGGAATCCCCACCGACAGTATTGCCGGCGGTATGAGTGAGTTCCAGCAGTGGGTGAAGATCGCCAAGCGTGCAGCAAAGGAGCCCGATCCCTCTCTGGGTAACAACCTCGATTCTCACGAGCTGAAGATCTGTATCAAGGCTGATGCTAAGACTTCTTACAAGACGGTTAAGAAACTGATGTCTGAACTTCAGGACATGGAGGAAAACCGTTACCAGTTAATTACATCGTATAAAGTGCAAGAAACTAAGGAGGTAAAGTAACATGGCAAAACAAAAAGCAAGCAAACAGAAAAAGATGAATGTCCGCGTTGACTTCACGCCGATGGTGGACATGATGATGCTTCTGATTACGTTCTTCATGCTGTGTACAACGCTCCAGAAGCCACAGGCGATGCAGTTGACCATGCCAAGTAACGATCAGAACATTCAGGATCAGGACCGTAACGAAGCGAAGGCTTCTCAGACCATGACGTTCTACCTTGCAGGCGAAGACAAGCTGTACTATGTTGAGGGTATCACAAAGTACGACGACCCCACCTGCCTGAAGGAGACCACCTACGGCGAGGAAGGTATTCGCGACGTCCTCTTGAACCACAAGACTGAAGACGGAACCTACCCGGTTGCCAAAATCAGGAAAGCAATGAACGAGTTGGAGAAGGAAAAGAAGGACAAGCCCGACGTGCCCGATTCCGTATGGGAAAAGAAGCTCAACGAAATCAAGAAGGGTAACATCGAGGGTGAGCCTAAGAAAGTTCCTACGATGACCATCATCATCAAGCCATTGGACGTTGCTACCTACGACAACATGGTGACAGTTCTTGATGAAATGCAGATTAGCGGTATTAATACGTACGTCATTGATAAGGTTACCGAAGACGACCAGAAGCTTCTGACGTTGAAGGGAATCAAGTATGAATGATTGTATAACTAAAAAGTATTAAGAATTATGGCTAAAATTGATCTTATAGACAATAGTTGGGTAGATCTTGTCTTTGAAGGCAAGAATCAGGCCTACGGCGCTTATCAGTTGCGCAAGAACACTGGCAAGCGTAATCTGTGGTCGATCTTCATTATGCTCATTGCCGCTGCTCTCATTGCTGCCGTTGTCGGCGCAAATGCCATCATCAGTGCTGCTAGCGAAGGTGATGCTGATATTGCTGCAGATGTGAACCTCTCTGCACTGGCTGAGAAGAAGCCTGAGGTAGAAGACAAGGCACCTGTAAAGATTGAAGAAGCAAAACCCGTTGAGCAGGTAAAGAGTTCAATCAAGTTCGTTCCCCCTGTAGTAAAGGAAGATAAGGACGTACATGAGGATAAGGAATTGAAGAGTCAGGACGAGTTGAACGAGACGAAGACCGCCATCGGTGGTTTCGACGTAAAGGGTAACACCGACGATGCTGACGCCCAGGTGCTGAAAGCAGTCGAGGAGGTGGCTCAGCCCGAGCCGAAGCCCGCTGAGGACAAGATCTTCGACGTCGTTGAGCAGGCTCCTACATTTAAGGAAGGCGATGTTCGCGCATGGCTTGCAAAGAACTTGCAATATCCTCCTGTAGCAGCTGAAAACGGTATCTCCGGACGAGTAGTCGTTGGCTTCGTCGTTGAGCGCGACGGTTCTATCTCTCACGTTCAGGTACTGCGCGGTGTTGACCCATCGCTTGACAAGGAAGCCGTTCGCGTGGTGAAGGCCATGCCGAAGTGGAATCCTGGCATGCAGAATGGTTCTCCCGTTCGTGTGAAGTACAACGTTCCTGTTCAATTTAAACTACAGTAAGATGAATCGCATATTCAACGTAACAGTTGGATTAACTCTCATTTTAGGTTTGCTGTCTGCTTGTAGCGACAGCAAACCTAAACATAGTAAATACACCCGTACTGACACCTATTCAGCAGGCGAAATATCCTTTGCTGCCGACGAGAGTTTCAGTCCAATCATCAATGAAGAAGTAAAAGTATTCGAAGCCACCTACCGTGACGCCACGCTCCATCCGATTTACACGGACGAGTATGCCGCTATGGAGATGCTTCTTAACGACTCCGTATGCCTCGTCTTCGCTTCACGCGACTATACTGAAAAGGAACTGAAGGGTCTGAAGGCTATTGGCGGTGCTCCCGTCTCCATGCCTATCGGCTATGACGGTCTCTCGCTGATTGTCAACAAGTCGAACACCGATACCTGTATCACGGTGAATGACATCCGCAGAATCCTCAGTGGTGAAGTGTCGAAGTGGAAAGAGGTATATCCCAACTCCAAGCAAGGAGATATTGAAGTTGTCTTTGACAACAAGAACTCCAGTACCGTTCGCTGGTGCGTAGATTCCATCCTGGGTGGCAAGCCCATCAACAGTCCGAACATCTACGCGGTAAAGACAAGTGCCGAGGTTGTCAACTATGTTGAGAATCATGCCAACTCTATTGGAATCATCGGTTCCAATTGGCTCAACGACAAACGCGACACGACGAACGTCACCTTCAAGAAGAATATTCAGGTAATGTCGGTAAGCCGCATGGACACTGCGACCCCCATGAACTCATGGAAGCCTTACCAATATTATTTATATAATGGAAACTATCCGCTTATCAGGACCATCTACGCGCTGTGTACCGACCCCATCCACGGTCTGCCTTGGGGCTTCACGCAGTTCGTATCGTCGCCTAAGGGACAGCTCATCATTTTCCGTTCGAGCCTCCTCCCCTATCGCGGAGATTTGACCGTCCGAGAAGTTAACGTAAAAAAATAAAAGAATAAAATCGTAAAGACAAAGGATAGTAGATAAACGAAAGCAGATTAGAAACGTCATATCATTGACAACTGAATGTTTCACACTTTAAAACCAAAATGATTATGAAAGCAATCAAATATTTATTCATCGGAGCAATGATGTTAGGATTCTGCGCTCCCGCAGTAGCCCAGGACGAAGATCAGGCTACCATCAATGCCATCACCAAAGTCATCAAGGAGAACAAGGGCGGATATGACGCCATCAAGGACGAGGTGAAGGCCGTATTCAAGAAGAACAAGAAGAATGCCAAGGTGCTGACCGCCATGGGTGTTGCCTTCAAGGAAGCCAAGGACACCGCCAATGCACGTGAGTATGCAGAGCTGGCTCTGAAAGCCGCCAAGAACCACTATGCCCCCGCACGTCTGCTGCTGGGCGACCTCGAGGCTATTGCCGACAATGCCGGTCCCGCTGCCTCACAGTACCAGATGGCTATTGACGATGACCCGAAGAACCCCGAGGGTTACTTCAAGTATGCCAGCGTTTACCGTAAGGTAAGCCCGAAACTGGCTGTTGCCAAGCTTGACGAACTGGCCAAGCAGCGCCCTGACGTAGCCGTTAACGCTATGAAGGCCCGCTTCTGGTTTGACGACAAGGAGTTCGACAAGGCTATCGACGCCTATAAGTTGGATCCGATGGCAAAGCTCGACCGCGGCGACCTGACCAACTTTGCTACTGCCCACTACTTCACTGGCAAGCACGCAGAAGGTCTGCCCATCGTTGAGGAAGGCATCAAGCGTTTCCCGCGCCATGCTCCGTTCAACCGTCTGGGTATGTTCTTCAACTACGAGCTGGGCAACTTCGACAAGTCTCTGGACTATGCAGAGCGTCTGTTCAATGCCTCCGACAGTCTGAAGGCATCATGGATGGACCACTTCTATCATGGCCTGGCCATGCAGAGCGCACGCAGCGACTACGATGGTGCCATCAATGAGTTCAAGACCGCTATGGGCATGGAGGTTCCTGCCAGCAATAAGCTGAGCCTCATCCAGACGCTTTACAGTGCCTATTCTGCCAAGGGCGACTTTGACAACGCTATCAAGTACTACAACGAATATCTGGCTGCCAAGGGCAATCCCAATGCCAACGACTACAACTCACTGGCCCGCATGTACCTGAAGCATGCTGAGGAAGTACCCGCAGCAGAGAAGGAGCAGTGGCAGATGAAGGCAGACGCCACCTACGGCGAAGCCATCCAGAAGTTCCCCGGCAATGCTGAGTATCTGAACATTCTGCGTGCCCGTCTGAATGCCACCATCGACGCTGACATGAGCCGTGGTCTGGCTAAGCCCTACTACGAAGCTGCTGCCAGCATGCTCGAGGCCAAGGCCAATCTGGAGGCTGGCGAGAAGACCCGTCTCATTGAGTGCTACCGTTACCTCGGCTGGTACTACAACGAGAAGGCTGACAAGGCACAGTGCCAGAACTACTGGCGCAAGGTGAAGGAACTCGATCCCGCCAATACCGAGGCCGACCAGTTCCTGCAGTAAGCAAAACAATCTGTTTCGTAAGAATATCAAGTGGCAGTTCCTAATGGGACTGCCACTTTTCATATACGACGGCCAGACATCAGCGTAGCTAAGCGCGAACTTGGTTGGGAACCGAAGGTGTCGCTCGACGAAGGTCTTGACCACATCATCGAGTATTTCCGCCACAAGGTGTAGGATAAACATTTTTCGTCAAAAATAGCCAACACCTACCTCCAAGTGGCTGAAATGCCGATGTACAGGGCATTTCAGCCACGGTAGGTGTTGGGCAAACAGGTACCTATGAGGTACCTAACACCTACCTCAACAGGTACCCCATATCAGGTACTACCGCCGAAGATAGTCGAAGGTGTATGGTAGGTCTCAGGTAGGTCTCAGGTACCTGTTTGAGCAACACCTACCATCCGGAAACGCCTTTATTTACTGGTGGTTTGAGCGTTTCAGTTAGGTGTTGCCCAATTTTTGAAAAATCCCTGAAAATCCTGAAAAGGGAGTCCGTTCCGTCGCCTATTTTCCCGCTTCGCAGTTAGGTGCCGTATCTCCGGAAGTCAGATGCCGCATGACTCCTTTTTCCCACGGTGGGAAACTTGCTGGTTCTTACTGACGTTTCGTTGATGCTGTCGTTGGCCCTGCAAAACCTATGGTTTGGGTAGGACAAACCTATAGATTAAGTAACGCAAACCCACGGTTTAGGCAGGACAATACAGTACTTAACGTTTTATGATAGCCTAAATCAAGAATTTTCGTGGAAAAAATTTGTTCATAATAGAAATAATTACTACTTTTGCACAGATAAAAGCACTAACTACTACCTTGAATTATAACAAATACTAACCAACAAAATGACCAATTACAGCAACAACTGTGTGCGATATTTATTAATAATATTCGCCACTTTCTTTGTGTACGGAAATGCGGGAGCAAATCCCATAACCTTTGGTAACGGCAATAGTACCTACGAACAAAATGCCGATGGTTCCTTTACTGTGACGCTGAAAGCGGCAGGAGACCTGAAAGCAATGGAAAATACATGGAACTGGGGCGGTGCTACACCATGGCTGAATGCCTCCAAACTAATTCTAATAATTGACAAAAATGTTACATCCGAAGAATTCCATAACATATGCAGTAGTAATACTAATGAATTGTATCTTCTTTGGCAAGTGAACACTGCTCAACAAGCAGCAACCTCTGTTTCAACTCTAGACCTTAGCAATCTGACAGAAGAACAAGCCGAATACCTCAATCCAAATAACCAATGGCCTTCACAATGGAATGTTACCAATGATGGATGGAAAACAAATATTTCCAACATTATTGTTCCTTCCAAATACGCAACAGCTCCACAAACATATTCAATTCCAGGAGTTAACTCCATAGGCAAGTCAGGCACAAATCTGTATTTCTATAAGCTTTCAAGCAAAAGTATCAATTGGACTGATTTAAAAGACGATGAAACAACTCTTTGCCTTGTAGGAGAATATTCCAATAACTTCAGCATTGCCGATGCTGTACTTTTTTCTACGATAAATATAACTCAATCAACCTATACTGACGATTGGATAAGAATTGATTTCCCCGTTGTTAATGGAGATGGTGTGGCACTAAACAAAATTGTTGTTGCAAACACGGATCAAAAAGTGCATATAAAGAACACCGATGCTGCAACATTGGCAGCAATTGAGGTTGCTTCCAGCGGCAGCGGCGACTCTGGTGAAGGTGGTGAAGGCGGAGGTGGTTCCACTGAGCCGGAAGAAGGGACATTGGAGTATAAGATTTATCATAAGTTACAGTTAACAGACGTACCTACGATATACTTGACAATACCTGACGTCAATGATATTGATAATGACTTGAAGAAAGACAAGACAGTGACACCATGGGTCGCAGATTACCATAGAGCCACAATTCAGGTTGTAGATAATAGTCAAGAAGGCACTCCACAGCATTTGGATAGTTTTACCGATGCAGGACTTCAAATAAAAGTTCGCGGAAATTCTACCTCAGACCCCAAGAAACGGCCTTACCGACTAAAGTTTGATAAAGACGAGAAGGACCCTGTGACAGGAGAAAAAATCGCCACACACAAACATGACCTACTGGGTTATGGCTACAAAAAGCGTAATTGGACGCTTTTGGCAAACACTTTTGATGCGACAATGATTCGCAATGCAGTAACCTACCATTTGAATAAAGCTATTGGCATGGATTTCTGCCCAGGTTACAAGTTCGTTGATTTGGTCATCAATGGTGATTATCGTGGAACCTACCAGGTGAGCGATCAGGTTGAAGCTGGTAGTAATCGTGTTGATGTAGATGAAGACACAGGATGGATGTTTGAATTTGCAAGACAAGACATGACTGAGGATCCTAAATTTACTACTCCCCTACCCGGTAGCATCAAGAATCCTGACTATGACGACCTGACAGAAACCGAACAAACAGCATTGACAGCAGAGATTCAATCATGGCTCAATGATTGGTCTGCAAGATTTTCCAACTGGACCTTCACCAATAGCACAACAGGCTGGCGTGCGGTTAATGACGAAGAATCGCTCGTCAACTTCTATATTGGCATCAATATTACAGGTGATTACGATGGTTTCATGACTGTAAAATGCTATAAAGGAGTTGATGGGAAAATGCACTACGGTCCTATCTGGGATAAGGATTTGGCATACGGCAATTACAGTTCTGACGATGGCACGACTTTGGTAGAAGACCAACAAAACGGAAACTTCAAATATTACATAAAAGGCGACGGCAACTGTGTAATGAAAGACCCTATGTTTGTTGCAAATGTCAAGGCACGTCTTGATGAACTGATTGAGGGAGGCCTGGTAACCTCTCTATGCACCAAGGTTGACGAACTGGCCGCGCTTACAGAACAAACACGCAACCTAAACTACAGCCGTTGGGATATAACTGGCGACAATGCACTAAACAACGTTGGCAAATACCATGACTGGAGTTTAGATGATTTCTCAAATTACACAGATCAACTGAAGACATACATCACCAACCATATCGCATGGTTCAAGCAGCAGGTTGATGCCCAATACACTGCGTTGAACCCTGCACAACCAGAAACATGGACATACAACGTAACGGAAATAGCAGGAAATAGCAACATTCCTGTTAACGTTGTACGAGATGTAACAATGACTAATCGAGTACTAATTGCTTATGAGTGGAATGCAGTCAGCTTCCCATTTGACATTGAGGAAGAGATGATGACAAGCATCTTTGGTTCAAGCTATCAACTGAAGACATTTACTGGAGTTTCCAACGATGGTACCAAGATGATATTTGAAACGCCTGCAGATAACACCATCACAGCAGGAATGCCATACCTCTTGAAACCATCCAAGGCTGTAGATGCATCACCCCTTTTCAGCAGCGTTATTCCATCTTGTACTATTGGCTATTATAATAACTCATTACAAAATGGATCTGTCATCACATACGGAAACTACTCATTTGGTGCACAGTTAATGGCGATGGCTCATCCTATTGACGGAACCATTAAGCTTGTAGCTTCCGACGGCAGCGGTATGTCAGTACCTACAAAAGACAGCGAATACAGCACGACAGGAACTGTTAATGGCTGTATGGCATATATCAAAATCCTGAATAGTGCAGCAGACCCCATTATCCAATTTGGCAAAGATGAGCCCGTCGTCCGCACCCAGAAGAGCGACGTTCCAACCATCTATATCGACACGCAGGACAATGCTGAGATTCAGCCAAGCACAGGGTTGTTCGTCCCTGCTGCCATTGAGGTGTTGGACAAGGACAACCTTATAGGCGGCGACTTTACTGAAACCAGCGCCTTCATGGAGATTCGCGGCCGCAACAAGACGGAATGGAGTGACAACACAATTACGAAGAAGTCCTACCGTTTGAAGTTCGCCAAGGACGAAAAGGACGATGCAGGTAACATCACCACAACCCATAAGCACGACCTGACGGGAGGCGGCTACGCAAAACGAAACTGGATTCTGGTAGCCAACGTTGCCGACGAGAGCATGGTGCGCAATGCCCTTGCCGACGAACTGGGCAAGGCCATGAGATTTGAGTTTACGCCCAACTACCAATTTGTTGACCTCTATATTAATAATGAATATAAAGGCACCTACATGGCTACCGACCACGTGGAGGCCGACAAGGAAGGCGACGTCACCAGACGCGTGCCCGTTGACGAGAAACAGGGCTGGCTGCTCGACATGGTAACAGCCGACGGCATTGCCACAGGTGACATCTACGTTGAAGGCAGCGACAGCTACCCCTACATCAACATCAAGAACCCGGAACCTGGAAAGAAGACGGGTACTGAAGAGGAAATCAAGGCAAGGGTAAAGACCTTCTTCGATGCGCTATGGGCAGCCGACAATGCCACAGGACTCGACAAGGCTTCCTTCGTCAACTGGTACATCGCCACCGAGATTCTCGGCAATGCCTCAGCACTTACGGCTATCTATGCCTATAAGGAGAATGATGCCGAAGAACTGAAGTTCGGTCCTTTGTGGGGCAACGAGCTGGCCTTCGGTGCCAGCACAGCTATTGACATGAGCGACCTCAATACCCCGAATTCCTATACAGGCATGGTCTATCAAAGTGCTACGGCCTCAGCATGGAAGACCAAGCTCCAAGCACTCTGGCAGAAAAACTGGTTCAAACAGGCCGTAAAGGAACGCTGGGCTGAAATCTACAACAGCGGAACTGATGATATCAAGAGCACCATGCTCACAAAGTTCAATGAGGTTGAAACCGCTATTAACAAGGCTGACCAGAAGCCGACAGAAGCACAGCTTAACGTAATCAGCACCTATCTTGGAGAGCGTTTTGAATATCTCAACACAAAGTTTGCTGAATTGACCGTCATCAACGGACCAGTAGTTACCATCGGCGCTGGCGGCTACGGCAGCTTCTCATGGCCGCAGGCCCTGAACTTCTCTGATACAGATGTAGAGGTGTATATTGCCACGAACCGTCATGACAACTCCATGCAGCTGAAACAGCTGATCGACGGGAAGGTGCCTGCCAACGAAGGCATCATCGTGAAAGGCACTACCGGCACAACGGTATTCCCCGAAACGACGACAGAAACCATCACCCTGCCAGCTACTAACCTGCTGAGCGGTACGGCAAGCGACACTTACACCAGCCAAGAAGACATTTACGCACTGGGAACGAAAAACGGCATTACCGGTTTCTACAAGGTAAGGTCTGGCGCGATAGTGCCGTTGCACAAAGCTTACTACAAGCCAGCCAGCAACAGTCCTCAGGCTATTTTCTTCAGCTTCGGTGAAATGGATGCCACAGGCTTTGACGAGGTGAGTGTCAAGGCCGATGAAGACAATGGAGAAGTGTTTGACCTGCAAGGTCGCCGCATAAAGGGCAACCTAGCAAAAGGAATCTATATTAAGAACGGTAAAAAGTTTATTGTAAAATGAAAAAAACATATATGGCTCCAAGAGCGGAGCAAGTGGAGTTTCCAACAACTGACCTGAAGCTGTTAAGTGGCAGTTTGCTTGTATCAGATGAAGAAATTGGAGGCGAAGATATTCAGGCTATTCGTTGGGCTGGTGACATAGAAGACATGGAAGAACTGGAAGAGTGGATGGACGAATACGACGAAGTATAGCGTCTGCGCACCATAACGAGCAAGGCCCCTCTGCAGAAGCAGAGAGGCCTTTATTCTTGATTAATAAGTAGTTTCAATTAGGGCAGGCTGA
>JAEEGH010002894.1_pt1 | contig 45646 bp, 33 predicted proteins | sample 9134181 | NCBI WGS metagenome assembly JAEEGH01 (sample SAMN16246544, study PRJNA631951) | gut metagenome | biome: gut microbiome; feature: rumen; material: DP-attached | host: Bos | place: Iran: Karaj | collected 2018-10
CACGATGGTGGACAAGGTCTGCACCACGCATACGAGTACAGGCGCAGCAGGCATCATCAACGCTCACCCCAATCTGGAGGGCGAATGGAACTGGACAACAGAACTGCGCAAAGGCTACGATATCAAGAATCTGGACGAAGCGTTGGCTATCCTGGAGAAGGTGAAAGGCTCGTCCAACTACCTGAAGTTCGACCTCGCCAACACGCGTCGGCAATCCATCCGCAACAACGCTCTGGCCGTGAGGAAACGTTTCTCAGATGCTTATAAGGCAGGCAACAGAGACGAAATGGTAGCAGCTTCGCAAGAGTTCCTGGGGATGTGCGACAAGATGGTCGTGGAGCTGAAGAAGTGTCACGACTTCTCGCTCGACGACTGGATTCGCGACGCTCGAGCCTGGGGCACGACGGAGGCGGAGAAAGACTACTTCGAGATGAACGCCCGCACCATCATCACCGTATGGGGCGACACATACCGACTCACGGACTATGCCAATCGCGACTGGGACGGGCTGGTAGAGACCTTCTACAAAGTCCGCTGGCAGAAGTTCTTCGACGCTGTTCTGGCAGCTTACGATGCAGGCGAGCCGTTTGTCAACATGAAAGGTCCAAACATTCCCAAAGGCAAGACAAAGGAGGAATGCGAGCGTGCCATGAAGTACGATGCCGACATCTGGGACTTCGAAACCAAATGGGCACACATAAAGTAAAAGAATTGAAGTTTCGGGAATTCTTTTTCTTTGTAGTTAAGTAGTTAAGTAGTTATCGCGCTCCAGTAGGTGCTCAGGCGCAGGCGGGGGATCAGCAGAGCCACCCTTCAAGAGGAAGTCGCTCATCAGCTGCTCATACCAAGAGGAGAGGGAGCGGTCGGAATTGCGCAGGCAGAACGTGAGGTCCTCGGCGCGCTCCACCCTGCCCTTGCGATACACCAGTACGAAGCGTTTAGGCGGCCGCTCAGGAACGGATTTGATGCGATAGATGGTATGCAGCTGGAAGCCTGCGATAAGGCATTCTGAGGTGAAATCATCGTAAACCTCTGGGGGAAAGCACAGGGAGAAGAAACCATCGGGCTGCAGGACACGATAGGCTCCACGAGCCAGTACGCTGAAAGGAAGGCTGGAGCTGTGGCGGGCACGCGCTCTCCCTGCGTCTGGAGACTCGAGGCTACGGTCGAAATAAGGGGGATTGCAGACCACAGAATCGAACGCAGGAGCCTCCTGAGCCGACGTTCCCACAAAGTCCTCGAGATACTGTTGGAAAGAGGTGTGGAGGAGCGTGATTCGGTCAGCAAAGGGCGATTCCTGGAAATTCCTTCTGGCATCGATGACCGCGTCGCCGTCTATCTCTACAGCCGTGATGCGCGCCTCAGGACAGCGCTGCGCCATCATGAGAGCAAGGACCCCCGTCCCCGTTCCGATGTCCAGGATACGCTCTCCACCCACGGACAAGGCGCCCAGCAGATCGCTGTCAGTGCCCACCTTCATGGCGGCGTGGCTCTGATGTATCGTGAACTGCTGGAAACGGAAAGGCCTCATCGATTGTATTTCCACCAAAGAAAGAGAAAATTCTTTACTTTTTCCGCTTGATTTTCCTGGCTTTCACGCCCTCGAAAGTCATCTTGACAGGACGGATGGTACCATCGGAATTGAAGATGAGCTTATCGATGCAGGTCTCGCGACTATTGCCGTCGGTCTCGGTAAGAGGACGGCGATGATAAATGATGTAGTATTCGTCCTTGCCAGGCACTTGGATGACAGAGTGATGGCCAGCACCGCGAGCCACATTCTCGTCGCGTTTCAGGATGATACCCTTGCGCTCAAAGGGACCGAAAGGACTGTCGGAAACAGCATAGGCAACACAATAGTTGGGACCCGTCCATCCCCCTTCTGACCACATGAAATAATATTTACCTTTCCGTTTGAGCATGAAAGGACCCTCGACGTACTCCTCGCTGGGGGTAACCTCGTGGAATTTCTGACCATCCTCCCATGGAACAATGGAAAGGAGATCGGGCGAGAGCTTGCACATGTTGCAATGACGCCAGCCACCATAGTACATGTAGTATTGTCCGTCGTCATCGCGGAAAACAAACTGGTCAATGGGTTGCGCACCATTCACTATCTCATTGATAAGCGGCTTCCCTAGCGCATCCTTGTAAGGTCCCTCAGGACGGTCTGCCACAGCGACTCCAATGCCTCCTATCTCGCCCTCGTGGACATCATTGCCACCAAAGAAAACATAGAACTTGTTGTTTGCCTCGATGACAGCAGGAGCCCAGAGTGCCCTGCGGAGCCAGGGAATGTTCTTCTGCTCGAGGACACGCTCATGCTTTGTCCAATTCACGAGGTCAGGACTGGAGAACGCATCGAAGAAGAGTTGCTTATCGTAGGGCGCGCTAAAGGTTGGGAAAACCCAGTACTGGCCGTCAAGCACAGCCCCTTCAGGGTCGGCATACCATCCAGTGAAGATAGGGTTGCCACTCGTCTTTTTTTTCTTTGCTCCTACACCCAGCGTAAGAGATGCAGCAAGCATGAGGAAGAGAATCTTTTTCATGTTCGTTATGGGATTAATCTGTTTGTTTCTGCGATTGGGAAGGAAGGGGCGACAAATCCAGCGTACCGCCCACCCAGATGACTTGCGGCTCATCGCCCAAAAGAGGACGGTAGCCAAGGAAAACATCCTCGTCGGACATCTCCACCACGACAGGGGAGACAGCCGACTGCTCACCCGTAGGAGTGATGACACGATGGTAACCGTACCGCTTCATGGCGCGTCGGCCTCCTCCGCCTCCAGCTCAAGCAATTCCTCGTCGTCATCCTCCTGGATGGTAAACTGATGGAGCTCAGCTTCGCTGCCATTGAATATGTTCAAGTCCACCTTGCCACGTATGCCATCGAGCTCACCACAATCTGTATGCTGCCAAATGGCCCATTCACCCTTGTAGCGCAACTCACTCACGTAATAGTGGGCAATCCAATAGGGGTACTGGTTGAACACTTCGTCGTCGAGGTACTGTGTCTTGAATTTGTAGCTTGTGTATAGAATAGGCTTCACCTTGTAATGGTTCTCCACAATCGTGAGCCATCTGAGAACGTTCTTCTTTAGTTGCTGAGGAGTCTCACTTCCTATCTTCTCCACATCCAGTATGGGTGGGAAATCGCCTGGCTCGAGATGAACCTGATGGAGATAGAAACGTGCTTGCTTATCCACATTCAATCCTGGAACATAGAAATGGTAAGCTCCTCGTATAAAGTCGTTTGCGCGTGCCTGATAGAAGTTTTCGTTGAAGTTATCGTCCATCAGCGAAACGCCCTCTGTAGCCTTGATGATAATGAAGCGGACAGGGTCGTTGTTGATATTGGCATTGCGCAATTTCTGCCAATTTATCTGCTCCTGATAATGACTGATATCTATACCACGGATATCGTACCCCTCAGGATACTGAGGCTTGCCGTAAATGGCCTTCCATCGGAAGCTGTAAGGGTCAACAAAGAAATAATAAAAGAAGAAAACATAGGCGAAAGCTATCAGGATTGCTCCCAGCCAAATGCCCCATGCTGGTATACTGGAAAGAAAACGGAAAAAACGGAATCCCTCACGTTTACGGTTGCGGCGTTTGGAACGTGAGGAAGCCGAGGCAGATTTGCTTTTCTTGTTTTTTACCGTTTGTCCCATGCATGCAGAGAGATTACCCCTTCAGCCCTAAAGTCAGCTGAACAAAAGAAGAAGGAAGAAAAGGGAGAAAGGAAAGGGATGATGAGGACCTGAGGCACACACCATCCTCTCCTATCTCATGGATCAACTATAGACAAATCACTTAGCCTGCTCCAGCGCAAGTGTCTTGGTACACTGGTCGCAAACCTCGCTGGGTCCCCAATACTGGATGGGGCCAGGATAAACGTAACTGGTGGTCTTTGCCCACTTTTCACGATGAGCAGCAAAGAACTTGAAGGGTGCACCCTCCAATTCCACAAGTGCCTTACGGATAACAGGCTTCATGGCACCATTGCGACGCTCCATGTTCATCATCATGGTGATAGGCACACCACCAGCGATCCACTCAGCAGCAGGAGCCGTAGTGTTCTTGATGATAGACATGTAACCCGTCTTGCCGTTTGCTATCAGGCGGCTGGCATTGTAACCCAGGCTGTAGCAGTAGTCGGCATCGTAGTTGGAAGGAGCAGCGCAGCGGCCCTCGTAACCGAAGAAATGATGCTGAGCGCTGAACTTACCTGCGAACTTGCCTTCCTTCTTCCATGCTGCCAACTTGGTGGCAACCATGCGAGAAAGCAACTTCTCTGTCTCGATGAGAGAAACCTGAACATTACCATGAGGATCACGGTCTAGGCAAAGCTGGCGGGCAACATCAGCAGGCAGCGACTTCAGGATAGCCAGATTCTCAGCAGCGATGTTAGCCTCAACGAAAGCAATCTGCTCCTCTGCATTGGCGAAGGCACGGCTCTCACCTGTAGCAGGATCAGTCAGAACCTCATTGAGCTCTGCAATCAGCTTCTTGATGGCAGGAATGAATTCAATCAGGCCTTCTGGAATAAGAACAGTACCAAAGTTGTTGCCTTCAGCAGCACGATCAGCTACAATCTGAGCGATGTAGGTAACCACGTCGTCAAGCGTCATTTCCTTCTTCTCGACTTCCTCAGAAACGAGACAGATGTTGGGCTGCGTCTGGAGAGCACATTCCAAAGCGATATGAGAAGCCGAACGTCCCATCAGCTTAATGAAATGCCAGTACTTGCGGGCACTGTTGCAGTCACGCTGAATATTACCAATCAACTCGCTGTAGGTCTTGCAGGCAGTATCGAAACCGAAACTGGTCTCAATCTGGTCGTTCTTCAGGTCACCATCAATCGTCTTGGGGCAGCCAATCACCTGCACGCCATATTTCTTGGCAGCATAGTATTCGGCCAGAACACAGGCATTGGTGTTGGAATCGTCGCCGCCAATGATTACCAAAGCCTTGATTCCCAACTCGCGCAGAATCTGGATTCCACTCTCGAACTGAGCTTCCTTCTCGAGTTTGGTGCGGCCAGAGCCGATGATATCAAAGCCGCCCGTATTGCGATACTCATTAATGAACTCATCATTGAACTCAACATATTTGTGGTCAACCAAGCCACCAGGTCCCATCAGGAAGCCATACAGCTTGCACTGGGGATTGATGTTCTTTACTCCGTCATAGAGACCGCTGATGACATTGTGCCCGCCAGGAGCCTGTCCACCAGAGAGGATGATACCTACATTGAAAGGCTCCATAGCCTTCTGCTCACCAGCCTCGAACGTGATGACTGGCATACCATAAGTGTTGGGGAACATAGCTTTAATCTCCTCCTGATTGCCAACACTCTGGGTGGGAGCACCCTCGACAGCAACAACAGGACCAAGTAAAGCCTTGGGGAGTTTTGGTTGGTAGGCAGAACGAGCTACCTGCAATGCACTTTTTTCCATACTTTTTTCAACTAATAATATTTATGTGATAATAAAAAAAGAATTCCGATCTATCGACATACTAAAATCGCGCAAATTTACTAATAAATCGCCGAATGAAGAAGAAAAGAAGGGAAAAAGCATTTTTTTTCAACCTTTTATCCTTAAAATCTTGCATCCAAAAGAAAATTTGATTACCTTTGGACGATAATATCAATTAAGTTTTAGCGTATAAATGAACAGAAGAAACCTGAAAAAGAACATCAATTTCCTTGCTGGAGAACTTGCAGCTGAGTGTATCGCACATGTAAACTATGGTCAATCATCCAATCTGGAAGATGTGGATAACGTACTGAAAAGCATTCTGATGCTCCAGAACGAGATGATCAATCGCCTTTCACATGTAGAGCCAGGCAGCACCAAGATGTTTTTCAAAAAACTGCGTGAAGATTTGATCAACGGTACTGATCAGATTGTGGAGCAGATAAAGGCCTTATAGCGGAATGCTGCAAGCTATTTGCAAAAAGATCCTATACGGATGGATGGGATTTCGCGAGGATGTGACTGAAGACATTCCCGCCAAATTCATCATTTGTCTGGCTCCCCACACAAGCAACTGGGATTTCCTGATGGGGCAACTATACAGCCAAGCAGCTGGTTTCCATTGCAATTTCATGATGAAAAAGGAGTGGTTCTTCTGGCCTTTGGGCATCCTATTCCGCAAAATGGGAGGCATACCCGTCTACCGCAACAAGAAGACGCATGCGACAGATTCGATTGCAGAGCAGGCCAAGGAGATGGACGAGTTTCACCTGTGCATCACACCAGAAGGAACACGAAGCAAGAACGCTGAATGGAAAAAAGGATTCTACTACATCGCGCTGAAAGCAGGAATCCCTATACTACTCTATGGACTTGACTACGAGGAAAAGGTCATCTACTGCCACAGAACATTCATACCAACAGGTAATATCGATAAAGATTTGCCAGAAATAAAAGAGTATTTCCGACACTTCAAAGGTAAACATCCAGAACGCTTTGCCATAGAATGAGGATTGAATGATGAAAAGAGAACAAGAATGCCATATCTACTCCCACAGCGAGAAGTCTAAACAACATAAAAGGCTTTTCGCTTATTGTCTGTTGGCATTCCTCCTCCTGAACATCACATTGAATGCTGCTGCCCAAGATGCCAATGCCATAAGAGATCTGGTTGCACCATATTTCACCTCTTATACCAACAACGAATACACCAGCGATGACAAAATCAGAGTAGACAGCGTGAAGATTATTCCTGAGGAGAAATGGTTGGGAATCTACGTGAATGAAGGATTTGTTTCTCAACCGTTCCGTCCTGAGATGGTGAAGAAGATCTATGCTGAGGTAAACAATCTCCTTCAGGAACCCTATAACAAATATAAGTTAACCATCTTTGCTCTGGAATACCCCATAGAAGTATTGATTCCTAGCAATTTCACAAAACAGGAGAATCGCGACTGGAACAAACTTGACTACAACGGCAATCCCTGGGTAACACCCATGAACAACGAATACAAAATCCGCAATGGGTTGCAGGGGCGTCATATCAGCGCATGGGCCAGTCATGGGAAATACTATGCTTACAAGAAGAGCATGTGGACATGGCAACGTCCTCATCTCTATTGCACCACGGAGGATTTGTTCACTCAAACAATCGTTCTGCCTTATCTTTTTCCCATGCTGGAAAATGCAGGAGCTGTGGTATTCTCGCCACGTGAACGAGACTGGCAAAAGAATGAAGTAATCGTAGACAATGACCTGCCATACGAGAATGGAAAATATGAAGAGGTGAACGGAAAATACGAATGGAAAGATGGCGGTCAAGGATGGGGGCGTCTTCATACCTTCTACCAAGATAAGGAGAATCCATTCGAGGATGGTTCATACAGAATGGCAGTCGCAACTGGAAAACGTCAGCCAAGCAGTATCACATGGACGCCCAACATTCCAGTTGAAGGTGATTATGCTGTCTATGTCAGTTACAAAACCCTGACAAACAGTATCAGCGATGCGATGTATACCGTACGCCATCAGGGAATCAATACACGTTTTCGCGTAAACCAACAGATGGGTGGCGGAACATGGGTTTATCTGGGAACATTCCATTTTGGCGCAGGAGCAACAGAGGATAACTGCATATTTCTGAGCAACCAGAGTGAAGACAATGGAATCGTGACTGCTGACGCTGTCCGGCTGGGTGGAGGAATGGGAAACGTGATGAGGAGCGACACGCTTAAGACCATGATGAGCGGAAGCGGAGTGCCTCGCTATCTGGAAGCATCACGTTATTATGCCCAATGGGCAGGGGCTCCCTACGAAGTCTACTCCCCCTTTGAAAGCAAAGATGACTACAGCGACGATATACGTGGCCGCAGCCTTTTTACCAATTATGTGGGACGAGGGAGCATCTATATGCCAGGTGACAGTGGACTGAACGTTCCTATCGAGATGAGCATTGCCCTACATAGCGACGCAGGATTCCGTCCTGACATGACACACATTGGCACGTTGGGAATCTACATGTCACGCTTCAACGAAGGATTGACTGATGCAGGAATCTCACGTCTGGCCAGTCGAGATATGGCAGACAACGTGATGTCGCAAGTCACCCAAGATATCCGATACTATTTCGGAAATTGGAATCGACGGCAACTTTATGACAGAAATTATGGCGAAGCACGAGACCCTGGCATTCCTGCAATGATCCTGGAAATGCTATCTCACCAGAACTTTTTCGATATGATACGAGGTCACGATCCATACTTTAAGTTCATTCTGGCTCGTGCAATCTATAAGGGATTATTGAAATACTCAGGCGTAATGCATGGTTACAAACCCGTGACCCAGCCTTTGCCAGTAAAAGAGATGTGTGTGCATGTTGAAGAAGATGGAATTGCCACTTTGACTTGGACTCCCGTAATAGATCCCACTGATGATACCGCAACGCCAGAAGGATACATGGTATATGCCCGAGTTGGTCATTTGGGATACGACAACGGCACACTGGTGAAGAGTGGCTCAAGTTATGAACTGCAATTACAGCCTAATTTGCTGTATCGCTTTCGAGTAGCTGCCATCAACAATGGTGGACGCAGTTTCCTGAGCGAGGAAGTTTGTGCACGATTCTCTCCAGGCGCTCCTCGACTGCTCGTTGTAAATGGATTCCAGCGTGTAGCCGGTCCACAAGTTATCAACAACGAGCAACAATCTGGTTTTGATTTCAGCATTGACCCTGGGGTGGCAGATGTCCGTACAGCTGGCTACTGCGGATATCAATACAATTTCAGCAAGTCACGTCTAGGATATGATTTGGGGCAAAGCGGTGACGAGCTACTTGGAATGATTCTCATGGGCAACACCCATGACTATACAACTCAGCATGCACAGGATTTCCTGACAGGAGGAAACTACACAATTGGTTCCTGCGAAGCAGATGCTTTGGGAGTCATCCCTACAGCAAGCTACCAGATGATGGATGTCATCATGGGAGCTCAACGCGTGGATGGATACAGCGGAAGAATCTACAAGACATTCACTCCCGAGCTACAACAACAACTGCAAACTTATCTCTCGCAAGGAGGTAGGCTAATGGTGAGTGGTGCTTACATCGGAAGTGATATGCAATCATCTTCAGAACAAGCATTTACATCAAAAGTATTAAAGTATCAGTTCATGGGTCAAGAATCACAGGAAAGCTTATCTGCCATCAACGGAATGAATACCCAAGTGAGTCTCTTTAGAAATCCATCTGAACAGCACTATTGGATCACACGCTCAGATATATTACAACCAACAGAGGGAGCATTCAGCACCATGACATACCAGACAGATCAACAATCAGCAGCAATAGCCTATCAAGGTCAGGACTATCGCACAATGGCTTTTGGCTTTCCGTTGGAATGCATTGAGAATACTGAATTACGACGCAGCATCATGAATGCAGCATTACAATTCCTTTTAACCAAATAAGAAAGAACAAATAAAACAACAATATGAGTTACCAAATTCTTTGTAATATGAAGGGGTCTCGCTCGATGACCATCGACGAGAATCATCTTCGCACCATTGAGAAGTTCAACCTCCTTGCCGACTTACTCGACAGTAATGGAATCGTGGACGAAAATGTTCTGAATAAATTGCAATTGAACGCTCGCTCACTATTGGATAACACGAATGGTAATCCAGAATTACTCAATCTATGTAAGGATGTAATATTCCACAATAACATGAAGGCCTTTGCCTTGCATCAATTGATTTTGCTTTACATAGATTGGCAAAAAGAACAATTGGAGAACCTGAAAGGTGAAATAGAAACTGAGGCAGAAGCATAAGGTAATGCCTGAACATCGTCTTTCTGATTGGCTCCCTACGACACGCAAGGAGATGGATTTGCGTGGATGGGATTGTGCTGACGTAATTCTCTTTAGCGGTGATGCTTATGTAGATCATCCCAGTTTTGGTGTATCTGTGATTGGACGTCTACTGGAAGCAGAAGGATTACGTGTAGCAATCATTCCTCAACCAGATTGGCATGGTGACTATCGCGATTTCAGACGTTTGGGGCGACCTCGCTTGTGGTTTGGCATCTCACCAGGATGCATGGATTCCATGGTTAATAAATACACTGCTGCCAAACGCTTACGCAAAGAGGATGCTTATAGTCCTGATGGACGTCATGACATGCGTCCTGAATATCCAACTATCGTCTATAGCAAGATATTGAAACAATTATATCCAGAAGTACCTGTCATTTTGGGCGGTATCGAAGCAAGCATGCGTCGCCTTATGCACTATGACTACTGGAAAGAACGGTTCATGCCAAGTATTCTGGTTGAAAGTGGAGCGGACATGATCACATATGGAATGGGCGAAAAACCCACTCTGGAGATATGCCGCTTGTTGTTGAATGCAATCGAAAGGTGTGACCCCACTCTAGAATACGATGAAACAGGTGAACCAAGAATCACAACACGTACATTCCGTAAAGTGCTCCAAGAAGAGAACGAGGTAAGGCAGACCGTATCATTATATCCTCAAGTAGACATACGAAAAGATGATATCATACTACATTCATACGAAGAATGCTTAAGTAATCTTAAACTGCATGCCGACAATTTCCGACATATCGAAGAGGAAAGCAATAAGATAAAAGCTCAGAGATTACTGCAAAAGACAGGCAAAACGTGGGTAGTAGTGAATCCACCATTTCCTCCACTGACACAAGAAGAACTTGACCACAGCTTCGATTTACCCTATACTCGCCTGCCTCATCCCAAATACAAGGGCAAACGAATCCCTGCTTATGAAATGATCAAATTCAGCGTCAATCTTCATCGTGGATGTTTCGGCGGATGTGCTTTTTGTACCATCAGTGCACACCAGGGTAAGTTTATCATGAGCCGCAGTAAAGAGAGCATCCTGCGAGAGGTGAAAGAAATCACTAAGATGCCAGATTTCAAAGGATATATCAGCGATTTGGGAGGCCCGAGTGCTAACATGTATATGATGCATGGGAAGAATCAGAATGCATGCAAAGTTTGCAAGCGTCCATCGTGCATTTACCCACAAATCTGTCCTAATCTGAATGGTGACCACAAACCATTGATTGATATCTATCGTGCTGTGGGTCAAATTCCAGGCATTAAGAAAAGTTTTATCGGAAGTGGTATTCGATATGACATGCTTCTGCATGACTGGTTAGACGAGCATTTGAACAGAAATGCCAAAGAATACACACACGAACTGATTACTCATCATGTAAGTGGGAGACTCAAGGTGGCTCCTGAGCATACCAGCGATACAGTCCTGCAACTGATGAGAAAACCGTCTTTTGGACTCTTTTACCAGTTTAAGCATGTATTTGACGGAATCTGTCGCAAGGAACATCTCAATCAGCAGATTATCCCATATTTCATCAGCAGTCACCCAGGTTGTCACGAGGAAGATATGGCAGAACTTGCCATAGAAACAAAGAATTTGGACTTTCAATTGGAACAAATCCAAGACTTCACCCCCACTCCACTTACAATGGCAACAACCTGTTGGGCAACAGGATATCACCCATATACATTGGAACCGGTATACAGCGCAAAGAAGCCACAAGAAAAGCTACGTCAACGCATGTTTTTCTTCTGGTATAAACCCGAAGAACGCAAACAGATTGAACATTATTTAAAATCCATCGGAAGAATAGATTTACTGAACCGATTATTCAATTCTAAAAGATATAAGAAATTATGATGACAGAATGGTTTGAATGCAAAGTAGCATACGATAAGACTATGGAAGATGGTCTCATTAAGAAAGTGAAAGAAACATACTTGGTAGATGCATTAAGTTTTACTGAGGCTGAGAAACGTTTCCTGGCAGAAATACAACCCTATATGAGTGGAGAATTCATGGTTACTGATATCAAGAGAGCAAAGATTGCGGAACTCTTTGAAAGCAACGATGGACAAGACGACCGCTGGTTTAAAGCGAAAGTTGCCTATATCACTCTTGACGAGAAGACAGGTAGCGAGAAACGCACTAATCAGTCCATTCTTGTTCAGGCCAGCGATTTACGTATTGCTGTAAAGAATCTGGATAAAAACATGGCAGGTACATTGGGCGATTATCTGATAGTAAGTGTTGCAGAGACACCAATCATGGATATTTTCCGCTATGTCCCACAAGAGGATGGAGAAACAAGAACGTATTCTGAAACAACAAACAAATAAATGACCAAGATTCAGCAAGAAATAGGCAAGATTATCCAAGAACTGCCTCCGCAAACACATCTGGTAGCTGTCTCTAAGTTTCATTCTACAGAGAGCATTCTGGAAGCTTATGATGCAGGTCAAAGAATCTTTGGTGAAAGTTATGTGAAGGAACTGCAACAGAAGCATGACGTTTTACCTCCAGACATTGAGTGGCATTTCATCGGCCATCTACAAACTAACAAGGTGAAGTATATAGCACCGTACATCAGTTTGATTCATGCTGTTGATACACCAAAGTTGCTATCGGAAATAAGTAAACAAGGAATTAAATGCAACCGGAAGATTCCTTGCCTGCTGGAGCTACATGTTGCCAAAGAGGAGACAAAATATGGATTCAGTCCTCAGGAATGCATAGATTACTTAACCTCCGGCACTTGGAAAGATTTGAAAGGTGCTGAAATTTCTGGCATCATGTGTATGGCAAGCAATGTTGATGACAAAGAGCAGATTGCACGAGAATTTGAAGAAGCATACCAATTTTTCCAGTGTGTGAAAGACCGTTTTTTCCACTACAACAATTCATTCTGCATCCGTTCATGGGGTATGAGTGATGATTATCCAATTGCAATTGAACATGGAAGTACCTTTGTGAGGATTGGAACCAGAATTTTTGGCCAAAGAAAATACTAAAAAGCATCCTTTTTGCACTTTTTTGTCAAAAATGTGCATTTATTGCCCTAATTATTTGTTAGTACAAGGGTAAATTCTTAAATTTGCACAGAAAAAGAAAAAATGTGCAATAAAAATGGCTGAAAGCAATAATATCCCATCATATAATCTTATGATTCAAGAGAGCATCCAGAAGTACTGGAATTTAGACTCTATGACAGATTATAAGATTCAGACTTTTCAATACAAGGATGTAGCTCGTATCATCGAAAAGATGCACATCCTATTTGAACATGCAGGTATTCAAAAGGGTGACAAGATTGCTCTTTGTGGACGAAACTTAAGTCGTTGGGGTGCTGCCTTCTTCAGCATACTGACTTATGGGGCTGTAGCTGTACCCATCCTTCATGAGTTTCATCCCAACCAGATTCACGATATCGTAAATCACAGCGATGCCAAACTGCTTTTTGTTGGAGACAAGGTATGGAGTAATCTCGACGAAAAGACGATGCCTAATCTGGCAGGAATAATCTCCCTGGTTGATTATAGCCTTATTGTTTCTCGAAATGAGAAGTTAACGTATGCTCGCGAGAACTTGAATCTCCTTTTTGGTGAAAAATATCCTCATTATTTCCGTCCTGAGCATCTGAATTATTACGTGAATGACCCTGATGAGTTAGCAATCATCAATTACACCAGCGGAACGACAAGCAACAGCAAGGGCGTGATGATTCCCTATCGCGCTTTGTGGAGCAACTGCGATTTCGCCCATCATGTGTTGGGAAAAGAGATTAAGGCAGGCGACAGAGTCCTGAGTATGCTTCCGATGGCACACATGTATGGCATGGCCTTTGAATTCACCTTTGAGTTTACAGCTGGCGTACATATTACATTTCTAACAAAAATGGCTTCGCCTACGATATTGTTCAAGGCTTTGGCGGAAGTGAAACCTGTCATTTTAATCGTAGTACCTCTTATTATAGAAAAGGTAGTCAAGAAGTCAATACTTCCGAAGATTCAAGATCCCAAAGTTAAGGTTTTAATGATGATGCCGGTTATTGGACAAAGAATTAAACAGAAGATTAACTATCGTTTGACGAAGGCATTGGGAGGAAGGTTTTATGAAGTCATCATTGGTGGAGCAGCTCTCAATCAAGAAATCGATGCGTTGCTTCATGATATTGGTTTCCGATACACCGTTGGATATGGAGCAACCGAATGTGCTCCCATCATAACCTACAATGACTGGAAGGATCAAGTGGTTGGTTCATGCGGTAAGAACGTGATTCATCAGGAGCTGATGATTGATAGTCCAGACCCAGAGAACATTCCTGGTGAAATACTGACACGCGGATTAAATGTCATGCTGGGATACTACAAGAACGAGGAAGCTACTCGCACAGCGTTAGATGCTAATGGATGGTATCATACAGGCGACTTGGGCGTCATGGATGCGCGAGGCAATCTGTATATCAAGGGACGATCCAAGAATATGCTCCTGGGGGCAAACGGACAGAACATTTATCCTGAGGAAATTGAGGACAAACTGAGCAATATGCCATTAATCGGAGAATGCCTTGTGATACAAAAAGGGGAGAAACTCTATGGCTTGGTTTATCCTGATCAGGAACAAGTTAGCAAATTGGGGCTCCAGATGTCTGACGTAAAAGATATCATGGAGCAGAATCGTAAAGATCTGAATCCTGCCCTACCCTCATACGCCCAATTAAGTGGAATCAAAATAATGGACAAAGAGTTTGAGAAAACTCCCAAGAGAAACATTAGGCGATTCCTCTATACAAATACAGAGATTTAATTTGAAAGTTTCTATCCTATTGAAACACCCATTACAGTAGTTGCAGTTTAGCTGTCACGAATATTCTATTTAAGGGGTACAAACTCCACTACCTGAACGTCACGAGGGACGAGGTGAAGGTCCACCTCTACCATTCCTTTGCGACATATTGGACCTCGACGCCGCCCATTTGGGCTGATAAAGTATATTCGACAGGGCTGCGGAATGGAATAGTCAGCTGCTGCAAAACTTAGATGCTGATTCCATTCCTCATCACTGATATTCGCCAAAGCCAAAGCTACTGCACCGTCTGCTGAGCGCCAAGCACCAGCATAAACCATGGGCTCTGACTTCTGGGCACTAGTTACCGTGCTGCCACTGCGTCCTGCATAGATTGAGATACGGGACAGGTTAACATCTGACTCAGGCAGTTCCAAGGGCGGCACACGTGTATAAACCCCATGGAGCAAGTATTTCAAAGCTCGTCTGCGAACCTCCACAATCTTCATCAGGAAATCCATCTCCTTTGGTTTCTGTTCCCACAGGAAACTGTGATAGTTGGCCAAAGTGGGCTGCATGCCCCAGACATAGGCGCGGGCCTGTTCCATTCGGAACTGCATGTTAAACTCGTCAGGGAGCGATGTCTCGCGGTTCATGGGTCGGTATTCCTCTGGCCAAAGGTCATCATACGGCGGATAGACCAGCGAGCTGTAGCTGCCGTATGTGATGGCACAGTCATGATAGACTGCCTGATAGAGCGGGATGGTCTCTATGTCTGTGATGCCCAGATAGCGCTCGCGGCTGGCCTCCAAAGTCAGGAAGAGGTCCAGAGAGGGAATCCAATCCTCGCCCGATCCCTCGCCAGCCAGAGTGGCAGGCGCGCGGTGGCGTATCTCCTCGGTTAACTTTTGGAACGAGTTCACCCAGTAGTTCCCTCCGCCAGGACTATGCCCATGTCCTTCTGCATAACAGCGCATGTTCATACAAGCCTGATCCATATACACACCAGCTACACCGTAACGGTTCACCACACTATCTGCCAGCGAGGCATAGCGGTTTCTCCAGAAGTCCGTAGCCATGCACATAGGCGTCAATTTACGACCTGTGAATACGTTGAAGGCATGAGAGAGTAAGCCTCCCTCTGCATTGCGTACAGCATAGCGTTCTGCTCCCTCGCGTTCCCAGCTCTCAGTATTGCTGCCCCACTGGAAAGAGTTCATATAGACCAAGCTATGGATGCCCTTTTTGGCAGCACGACGGACTGCCTTGATGAATGAATCCCGTCCTTCCCTGGGAGGCAGGTATTCTGGGAATCCCTCGTCATAAGAACAACCGTGCCACCAATGCCAGAAGACATTCACCTTATGGTCCGTGCGCTGTTTCAGGTCCAGAGCCTCACGCAACACATTCTCCGATCGGCCACGATTCCATATCCACAAGTCCGTGTCAGTCACCCACTTGGGAGTCAGCCCTTTGCGGAAACGGCTCTCTCTGCACCACCTCTGATGTTGCGCCCAATCGCGATAGATGGCTGCAGCACTGAGCCAGTCGCCATGAAACGGTCCCACAACAGCTTCATATGGCATTTCATACTCGGATGATCCATCCAAGGCAGGATAATGCATCATGCGCCAGTCCGTAGTCAGGCTGTCAAATCCTATCTCATAGTTCTTCGAATATGAGAGTGTGTCGTTTGAGGCAAAGTACATGCCCATCCCCTCTCGACCATACAAAGCCATCATCTGCATAGACAGACTGCCTGGACTCTGCCAAGAGAACGAGACACGAGGTCTCTCACGATTCACTCCAGATCGAGGCGAATGAATAAGACTACCCAACCATGTGGAAACAGCCAGATTCTCGTCTGCAGCCCCACTCTCTCCTGGAACATCCGTGCATGGGAGGATTCCGCTGATGATAGGGAATTGTATTTCGCTTATAGAAAACTGCCTTCCTGCATGGGAGAAGTTGCTGGAAGCTTTCACTTTAAGCCGCCACCTCACCAGTGAGGAGTTCTCGTCCAGTCTCACCCTAGCCGTCACGCAAATCCCATCAGGCTTATACCAATTGATGTCTAGTCCCAGCGCCACAAGAGTTGTCTCCACGTGCGTAGCCTCATCTGGTATGCAGAGCGAGCCGTCCTTCATCCTGATTAGCCACAGTGGCCCTCCGTTGCCGTTCAAAAGTTCGTGTCTCCTCGTCTCGTCTTTGAATGAAAAGAGTCTACCCGTTGCCTCTTCAAACGAGAGTGTCACAAGCCCGTTACTCACTGTCTCAGCCACAGCATTTAAAGAGGTCAGACAGACCAGACAAAGTGCAAATTTCCTACTCTTCAAACCAAATTTATATCTACTTTCATGAGAATAATTCATAGGAATAATTTGAATATTCGAGTGTAAAGATAATCATTTTCATCGACATAACCCAAAAAACTGTTGAAAACGAAAGGAACCTCGCAGATAATGTGTACCTTTGCCGTCAGAGTGCACTTCCGCATGTATTATAAAAGATAAAAAACATCAAACAGAATACTGCTTAGCATGAGAACCAAACTATTCCTTCTTTTGATTGGCTACTTTGCTGCCATAGGACTCCATGCAGAGGTTTTTCTGCATAACGAGAACACAATTATCATCGCGGCCGACAACTCTGTACAAGCCGATAAAGAGCAGGCTAATTTCGTCTGTTCAGGTCGGAATGATGAGCAAGTGTTGCAGAAAGCCATCGACATGCTTTCTGGTGAGCGCAAACTGTCGAAGAAAGGCGGAACAATAGTGTTGCTGCCTGGCGATTATTATATTGATGCTTTCAATCGTGAGAACAAAAACAGCAGGGTGGCTGTACTGCTCCCATCAGTCAAGTCTTCCCCAGAGGTATTCAGTATCTCAGTCAAGGGAGCCAACCACAACACGGAGTGCTCCGTAGTCCATCTGTCTCAAAGCGGCTATGAAGCCCTGGAAAACGAGGGTAGCTATTCGATCTTTGCTTGCAACAACCATGTGGACTACTGCCATTTCTCGTTCACCGACCTAAAGATAACCTTGCCTGGCGGCAAGAAGAACATCGTATGCTTGGATGGCAGACAGATGGGCTCGATGGAGTGCCGCAGAGTGAAATGCGTCGTAGAGAACCACTCCACTTGGGATACTCCGACTGATAAGATTAACCTGCCCGTAGAGGGCTGTATCGCCCTGTGTGGTTGCTATTTCAATTCCAACTCCTGGAATTACGTGTGGGAAGCTGTCTATGCCCTCGGATTCGGTCAGGGATTTGCGTGTGGAGGCGAGCACCTGCTCTGCATCAAATGTGTGGCATGCTATGGGAAATACGGATTCACCTTTGGAAACTACTATCCGTCCGACTGGTCCTCGCGCCACACCAACACGCTCATTGACTGCACGGATGAAGCTAATGCCAACTTTTTCAAGTTTGCTCCCAACATTGGCAAGCAAACCATCATCATCCAGAACCTGAACCTTGAATACTGGCCTCAGTGGTTCGCCATCGAGGGAGAAGGGCACTATGCAACAGAGACAGTACCAAATCAATGGAACGGACAGGTCAACTACACGATGAACCGTGGCGGCTCCAACCTGCCCAACGTGACTGACCACTTCTGGGCCGACGGCAGTGGCCACAACTTCCAGTCCAGAAACAACCTTCACAAGAAGATCTGCTCATCGGAAGAACGGCGTTCGTACTATCCCAACTATGGCCAGGAATTGTTTGACACAACACTAAACAAGTGGCTCATCTGCATAGATCCTGCCAACAAAACGTGGTGTGATGCATCGGGTTCAGTAATCAAGGATGAATAATAGAATATCATATCCAGGAATCTGAATTTTTCACGAAACCAGACACATTCAAAGTTCTTTGGAAGACAACACGTCGAAACTCGAAAGACAACACGTTGAAATCGCAAAGACAACGTGTTGAAACCACAAAGACAACGTGTTGAAATCGCAAAGACAACGTGTTGTATTTGCGACACCACACATATGGTTCAATCTGACCATTCAGGGGGCACAAAAAGGATCAGCATATCATGGATGGCGAAAGATTTCAACTGAAAGCAAATCGCTCTACACTCTATACCCAGGGGCTTACGTGAAACCACATTCTTCGTTATTTCGCATCACAACTGCCAAATAAAGGCTTTGGAGCTTGACAGCGAATTGATGATCTCGCTGTACTGAAAGCCGTATGATATACATCGAAGACCCAGCACTTTGTCGATAGCGGGACCCACGTAACGGGAAAATAACTCTCTCAAATAAAATATTCCTCCAAAAGGAGTGATTTTATCAGATTTTATTTGTACCTGTGCAAAGTCATTGATGATTTTGCTTGTCTTGAACTGCAGCACTAGGGTAAGTAAAAAATCTGATATGGCAAAATCCTGGGCACCTTATTTGATACTCAGGAACTTACTATAAAGAAAGTTAAACTAATGTGCTGCGGAATTTAGGTTATTAACATTTTTTCAAAAATGAAAAAGAATCTTTTGTGGATGATGGCCGCCATCCTTACCTGCGGCTTTGCATTGACAGCGTGCGACAAGGACGACGAAGAACCCGAAATCCCCGCAACTCCCAAGGTGGCAACAGTAGATGTCGAGTACAAAATTAAAATCGATGATGCCACCAAGACATCCATCCAGAAGGCTGTCACCTTCACTGTCGAGTACTACGATCGCGACGGCAAGCTCGTTACAATCGAGCCTCTGAAGTATGGCAACACTGAGTGGAACTTAGGTCACACCATCACTGAATTCCCCTCTATCTATGGCATCAAGGTCACTGTAGCCCCCAAGGCTGACCTCTCAGGCATTAGCGACAACGACGAGTTTGATGTCGTTTACGATGTCCTCGTCACTGGTACTCCCAAGGATGCCACCGGCAAGACTCTTGATGGCGTAAGCGTAAGGAAGACAACCGTCAAATATCCCGCTATGGACATCAAGGCCGTAGCTGCCGACAACGAGAAGTTTGTTGACACCTTCTTCTATACTGTTGATGCTAACGGTGCCATCTCCGCCAAGTTGATGGAGGGGGTACTGGATTAAGTGATGGCAGAGTGATGCTTATTTAGCGGGCCTCAACATCAACAATTCATAAACATTCATAAATTCAGGCACAAAGTTACATAATAAGCAGGAAGAGAGGGCATTATTCCTCCTCTTCCTGCAATAGTCAACCTTTTCCAACAAACAAAACAAAAAGCCCCGCCTGGTCACCCAGCCGCGGGGTTTTTCATTTCCCACCATTGGCTTTCGCTCGACCCAATGGGTCCAATGGGACACTTGATACTTCAAGAAGTTCATTAACTCTTTAACTCCATGACGAGTTTTGCGCAGTTCCTCCCCCTCCTCCACGGCTCTCCCAAAAGCGCGAGAAGGAAGGATGCATTCATACTCGTGTTCAACAATACTTAGTCAAAAGATGAAATCCCCTTTTTTCAAAAGTGTTCTTGGCAGGAATCCTAAATCATCCAGCTCGTCTATCTGTTCAAAAAGCCACAATTTCCTGCGATGAAATGCTCATCATCACCCCACTTCATTTGGTCTTATACTTTTGGAGGAGTTGCATGAGTCCACCATGCATCATTCTGATCCTTTGCATTATTGTTTCCAGGTTGACTGATGCCTGCATTACGGACACGGCTTAATGTTTCTGGAGTCATCTGAAGGAAACTGGCGATGTGAACCATTGGTGCACGAAGCACGATTTCCGGCTTCTCGCGCAATAGGCGGTCATAACGCTCTGCAGCATTTTCAAAGCGCTGACTGTCAGCATGCTCTTGGCTGCTGATAGCGACATGCTCCAAAATCTTACGGTACAACATGTCTATTTCCTGATTGTGAATCATCAAATTATGCAAGCCATCATACGGAATGGCATATAGCTTGCTGTTTTCCAGAGCTTCTACAATCAAGCGGCTGGGCTCCTGCTTGAGGAAACTCTCAATACAGAAAACTATTCGTCCCTCGAAGCTGAAATGTTCAGTAACGTCCTTTTTGTTCTTGTAATAATACTGACGGACCATTCCTTTTTCCACATAATAGAGAGCCTTGCATACTTTCCCCTCTTCCAGCACAGTATCTCCTTTCTGGAACTTCATTGGAACAAGAATGCTTGCTAATGTATCTACACCACTTGGAGTGAGCGTGCAATAGATTCGAGCAATCTCTCGTGCAATTTCTCTTCGTCGGTCCATGGTAATATTTGTATAAAATATTTAATCTAACTTTAAAACAGCCAGGAAAGCTTTTTGGGGAACCTGTACGTTTCCTATCTGTTTCATACGCTTCTTTCCTTTTTTCTGCTTTTCCAGCAATTTACGCTTACGGCTTACGTCACCTCCATAACACTTTGCCAACACATCCTTACGCACCTGTTTCACTGTCTCGCGAGCAATAATCTTGGCTCCGATAGCTGCTTGGATGGCAATATCAAACTGTTGGCGAGGAAGAAGTTCCTTGAGTTTCTCGCACATTCGCCGGCCAAAAGATTCTGCATTATCCGCATGAGTCAAGGTACTTAGGGCATCCACAGGTTCACCGTTAAGCAAGATATCCATCTTTACCAACTTACTGGGGCGGAAACCTGCCTGATGGTAATCGAAGCTGGCATATCCCTTGCTGATACTCTTTAATTTATCATAGAAATCTATCACGATTTCACCTAAAGGCATGGCATATTGAAGCTCAACTCGATTTCCGCTTATAAATTCCTGCTTGATAAGTTCACCTCTTTTGCCAAGACAAAGTGTCATGATAGGACCTATGAAATTGGATGTCGTGATAACAGATGCATGGATATATGGTTCCTCAATGTGATCAATCAAAGTCAAATCTGGCATACCAGAAGGATTGTGAACTTCCTTCACTTCCCCTTGTTTGTCATATACGAGATAAGACACGTTGGGGACCGTAGTGATCACGTCCATATTGAACTCACGATCCAAACGTTCCTGAATGATTTCCATATGCAGAAGTCCAAGGAATCCACATCGGAATCCAAAACCTAACGCAACTGAACTCTCTGGAGTGAAAGTAAGACTTGCATCGTTAAGCTGAAGTTTTTCCAAACTGGCTCTCAAGTTCTCAAAGTCTTCTGTCTCGATGGGATATACGCCTGCGAAAACCATAGGTTTCACTTCCTCAAATCCAGAGATAGCATCCTTACAGGGGTTCTCCACCGATGTAATCGTATCACCCACTTTTACCTCAGTAGCTGTCTTGATGCCAGAAACGATATATCCCACATCTCCACAATACAAGACATCGCGAGGTACCATATCCATCTTGAGCACTCCGATTTCCTCTGCACGATACTGTTTGCCCGTATTGATGAACTCCACGACATCACCACGATGAATGCTTCCATTTATGATTTTGAAATATCCGATAATACCACGGAAAGAATTGAAGACGGAGTCGAAAATCAATGCCTGCAAAGGAGCATTCTTGTCGCCTTTTGGACAAGGGATACGTTCTATCACAGCATTCAGGATATCCTCCACTCCTTGTCCCGTCTTTCCACTGGCACGAATGATTTCTTCGTGCTTGCAGCCAATCAATTCAACAATTTCATCCTCTACTTCTTCTGGCATCGCATTGGGCATATCACACTTGTTTACCACAGGAATGATTTCCAAATCATGGTCAATAGCCAAATACAGATTACTGATTGTCTGAGCTTGCACACCCTGCGTGGCATCCACGACCAGCAGAGCTCCTTCGCAAGCTGCAATACTTCTGCTCACCTCGTAACTGAAGTCAACATGTCCTGGAGTATCAATCAGATTTAGGATGTACTTTTCTCCCTGATACATATACTCCATCTGAATGGCATGACTCTTGATGGTTATTCCGCGTTCTCGCTCCAGATCCATGTCATCCAGCATCTGCCCTTCTGTTACCTCGATGGTTTTGGTGTACTCGAGTAAACGGTCTGCAAGAGTACTCTTACCGTGATCAATGTGGGCGATGATACAAAAGTTTCTTATATGGTGCATAAAATTAATGTCTGAAATTTGAGGGACAAAGATAAACAAAAATACGTTATGTTACAAACAATCATTATTACTTTTCATCAGGAAAAAGCAACAAACGATCACGATTAATTGCAGGAACAGCCCATTCGTCTGGTACATATCGCCATAAGTGGAAGTTCTGAGGATGCAGTTTCTTATGTTCGCGCACATACTGAATCAGATAGTATCTAAGGTCTTTCTCCGTACTTTGGATAATTCGATCCTTCAGTTGATCATGAGGGATGCCTGCACCTTTCGTCATCAGTTCTCCACCTCCATTTCCTCGATAACTATTGACCGCCACTTTGTATGTCTTGCTCATGTCAAAAGGAGATCCGTCAGCCATACTCTCAATGGTTATCTTCTCGCCTTGTGGCTTTGTCACATCAACCGTATATCGTATACCTGCAGCAGAATCAAAGTTGAAGGCAAAGTTTTTGAACCCTTGACGACGACCGTTATCAAGATTGTTGTCGAGCAACATGATGTGATCGTTTGGGGATTTCATCTGATTGGTCCATAGGGCATAACTCATTTCCAGGAAACTCTTGATTTCTGCACCAGTCATTCTCATCGTATACAGAAAATTCTCGTACTTGTAGAGAGAGAACATGTTGCGAATCGAGAGTTGACCTTTTGAAATCCTAGAGTCATAACTTAAAGGAGCAGCAAATGAAACGTCAGCTCCTGTCAGCTTGAGTTGCAACTCGTGAATCATATCAATGAAATGGCTAGAGCCAAAGAAAGCATCGCGTTCACATATGGTGGAATCAATCTCTCCGATAGGCATATCCATCCAATCCTCCAATGCCTTTCGCTCGTCGCGGAACTGTTCTTCAAACAGGATGGTATTGGTCTCGTCATAGCCGGTAATCAGAGGAGTGCTTCCGACAATCTTCTTGCTTACGATCCTTTTACCTTTCATGGTAAGGTGTATTTCCGCTTGTGCAACCCTTGCTCCCATACTGGTAGGCCCAATCACAGGAACCTCTTCACCCAAGGGATTCTGATAGGTGTTCACAGCATACATGTGGTCATGCCCATAGAGAATCAAATCAAATCCTGCAACTTGCTCTACCACCATTTTGGTGGCATTCTCGCAATATTTGTCTGTCACAATGCCACCATCCAGTCCACTATGAAAAAGACCTACAAGTAAATGAGGCTTTTCTTTCTTTTGGATATAGTCCACCCATTTCCTTGTGCTTTCTAGAATATCCTCAAAGTAAAGTCCCTTCCACAAGGTTTCAGGCAACCAGTTAGGTATGGCAGGCGTAGTCATTCCTAAGACTGCAATCCTCACCCCATCACGCTCTATGATATGATAAGGTTTGAGGTAAGGCTTGTTTGTACGCACATCAATGACATTTGCTCCCAACATGGGATAGTTCAACTCGCGAATCCACCTGTCATAGACAGCATGGCCTGTTTCAATATCATGATTGCCTATCGTGCCACAGTCATACTTCATGGCATTCATTGCCTCTGTTATCAAATGAGGTGAAACCGTATCAATGAAGTTATAGTAATAGGCAATTGGCTGTCCCTGCAGGCAATCTCCATTATCCGTACAAATGACATGATTAGGATGTTCTTTCCGCAAATTCTCCACATAGGAATATACGGCAGATAGTCCGCCTTTTGTGGGCTTATTCTTCAGGTAATCATAGCAAAAGATACTACTGTGTACATCACTTGTGTTGACCCAGTAGAATGTAACATCTCTCGTTTTGCTCACTGCTCCTAACGAACTCATAAACATCATCAGACAAACCAGTCTTCTCATCATAGGATATTTATAATGGTAGGGATTTGTGTTCTTTCACTACTCTTTCCTCTTGTAAAAAGCCTTTATTTGAATATGCTCTTGAGTATCTCTTCAGAAACCTTCTTGGTCACAGCAGTAGTGGCACTCTTTGCAGCCTTTCCAGCAGCTGACTTAGTCGCAGAAGTGGAACTCTTCTTGCTCGAACTGCTCCCTCCAGTAATGGCTTTACCCACAGAGGATCCCAGGCTGCGCGCCACACTGGCAATCACTGTCGTCACTAACGTGCCGAAGATTGTGCGCTTCCATCCACTGGATTTAGCTTTCTTAGCCTTCTCTTCAGCCTTTGCCTGCTTCTCAGCTTCCTTTTGTGCTTTCTCGGCTTCTTTTTGAGCCTCCTTCTGCTGCTTCTCAAGTTCTTTTTGCTCCTTTTCAGCTTGAGCTTTCGCTTCTTGCTCTTGGTTCTGAACGGAGATTATCTCATAAGCAGATTCGCGGTCAAAGTAGTTCTGATAATTCTTGATTCGAACAGGAGCAGCATTCTGGATGTCTAAACGTTGTCCTGCTGTAATGGCTCCTATTTGGCTCAAGGGGAAAAGTATCTTGGCACGATGGACGATTCCAGGTGCACCCTTCTCGTCGAGGAAGGAGACAAGAGCCTCACCCGTTTCCAACTGCATGATGGCTTCTTCTGTATTGAAATCAGGATTGGAACGGAAAGTTTCTGCAGCAGCACGAACTGCCTTCTGATCTTTGGGTGTATAGGCACGCAAGGCATGCTGGATTCGATTTCCAAGCTGACCCAAAATGTCATTGGGAACATCCGTTGGAGACTGGGTAATGAAATAGATACCTACGCCCTTTGAACGTATCAATCGAATAACCTGCTCAAGTTTTTCTATTAAAGCCTTGCTGGTTCCTTCGAAAAGCATATGCGCTTCATCGAAGAAGAAAACGAGTTTGGGAAGATCCAAATCGCCCACCTCTGGCAACTTCTCATACAAATCAGATATCATCCATAGGAGGAATGTGCTATAGAGTTTAGGGTGCAGCATCAGTTTATCTGCCGACAATACTGTCATGACTCCCTTACCCTCCTGTACATCCATCAGGTCTTCCACGTTGAACTCTGGTTCTCCAAAGAACTTGTCGCCTCCTTCGTCTTCCAACTGAAGCAGAGCACGTTGGATGGCTCCAACGGAAGCAGGGGAAATAATGCCATATTGCGTGGTGAAGAGGCTCGCATTCTTGCCAACGAAATCCAACATGATGCGCAAGTCCTTCAAGTCAATAAGCAACAATTCCTTATCGTCAGCAATACGGAATACGATGGTCAGCACTCCTGTCTGGGTATCATTCAAATCCAGGATACGCGCCAGCAACTGAGGGCCCATAGCAGAGATGGTAGTGCGCAGGGGGAAACCTTGTTCGCCATACACATCAAAGAAGCGAACTGGACAAGACTGGTATTCTGGATTCTCGATACCAAATTCCTTGCTCCTCTTCTCGATGAACCCACTTGTTTTGCCAGGTTGGCTGATTCCACTCAAATCTCCTTTCATATCAGCCATGAAGCATGGCACGCCTGCTTGAGAGAATGTCTCAGCCATCACTTGGAGGGAGACTGTTTTTCCTGTACCTGTCGCACCAGCAATCAAACCATGGCGATTGCACATTTTTCCCACCAGATTGATGGGTCCTTCGCTGCAGTGAGCGATATAGAGATTATTGTCCTTTAGCATATCTTTCTATTCCTAATTATGTCTATTTTGTTTCCAAATCAATAATGTAATCCATCTTATCCTTGTGCTCATTCAAAGTCAGCAATACGCCTGCAGGAGTCTTTTTGAAAGGAACTTTCTTTTGGGTATCGAATTCGATGGCCTTCTTCACTTTACCAGTCAAGGGAAGCTCCAGGCTAAGCGTGTCTTTGTTGGTGATATGAACATAGAGATGATTGTCTTTGCGAGTCGTGGCTCCCCAGTCTTGAGGTGCGACATCTCCAGCTTTTGTACCCTTGATGGTCGAGCTGTATCGTTTCATGTATTTCCCAATGTCATTGAGTCTCTCCAAAGCCATAGCAGGAAGCTCCCCATTGGGTTGAGGACCAATGTTGAGCAACAGATTGGCACCAAGGCCAGCGGTCTTGATCAGATAGCCAATCATTTCCTCTGCTGACTTGTAATTGGGGTCTGTAATCTTGAATCCCCACATACCATTCATTGTGTTGCAGGTCTCCAGAGGAAGCTGGTCACTCACCCCTGCGCCTTCCTTGATCCAACCTGTGGTATTCTGGCCTGGCAGGTCGCGCTCAAAAATCTGAATATCCTCGCCAGGATTGATCTTATCGTGGTGATTGTTGCCTACCAAACAAGCAGGTTGCAATTTATGGATCAGATCATACTGCTCTCTTAATCTCCAATCGAAAGGAACGGAATCACCATCGTGGTCCCACATTCCATCAAACCATATGGCACCTATCTTGCCATACTTGGTAAGCAATTCTGTCAGCTGATTGTTCATGAACTTGAAATAGTGGTCAAAGTTGCCCTTCTTGTCAGACTTCCCCACTCCATGTCCAGTTCTTCCCATGGGGTAATCGTCACGCCGCCAATCCAGATGGCTGTAATAGAAATGCAGGCGGATGCCCTGCTCGTGACAAGCGTCAGCCAACTGCTTGATGATATCCTTTCCATAAGGAGTGGCATCCACGATGTTGTAATTACTCTGCTCAGTGTCCCACATCGAGAAACCGTCATGATGGCGAGAAGTGAACGTGATGTATCCTGCTCCAGAATCCTTGATGGCGCGAACCCAATCATTCGCATTGAAGTGATGAGGATAGAATCCATCAGCCATCTTGGCATATTCCCAGCGATTGATGTTATGCTCGTTCATGAACCACTCACCCTGAGCCAGCATGCTGTAGATGCCCCAATGGATGAAGATACCAAAACGACATTCATCAAACTCCTTACGCGATTGCAGATTTTCCTCAGTTGGCACATAATCTTGAGAAGAAATCGTGATGCTCGACATCACCAGTAATGCAGAAAGAAAGAAATTTCTCATGATAATTACATATTAACTAAATTTATGTCTGCAAATATAAGGAATATTTTTCGTATTCTTGCCTAAATGAATACTTTTTCTTAAATTTGCAGATGAAAAAAATTGGTTCCCCCTGTTGTACAAAGCTGGACAAAGGTGGAATGTGCAGACAAAGATTTGTGAATTTATTACAATAACATAATTTTCTGATCGTATGGATAATGAATTGATAAAGGCTTGTGAAGCCGAAGCTCAAAAGTGGTTGGACTCGCCTGTCTATGACATGGAAACGAAAAAAGCCGTCCAATCTCTCATCAAGAACGAGGACAAGACGGAACTTGTGGATGCTTTCTATCGCAGTCTGGAGTTTGGCACTGGTGGCTTACGAGGAATTATGGGGGTAGGCACCAATCGCATGAACAAGTACATTGTGGGCATGGCCACACAGGGTTTTGCCAACTATATCCTGAAGGCTTTCCCCAACCAGAAGGGACTCAGCGTGGTGGTCGGGCATGACTGTAGAAACAATGGTCGTCTCTTTGCTGAGACCGTTGCCAACATCTTTAGTGCGAATGGTATCAAAGTGTATCTTTTCGAGAGCCTGCGTCCCACCCCAGAAATCAGTTTTGCCATCCGACGCCTGGGTGCAAAAGCTGGTGTGAATGTCACAGCCAGCCACAATCCTAAGGAATACAACGGCTACAAGGCATATTGGGAGGATGGAGCCCAGGTACTCACTCCCCACGATACTGGCATCATTGACGAGGTCAATAAGGTTGCTATCGAAGACGTGAAGTTTGAGGGCAATCCTGACTTGATTGAGATCATTGGCGGTGAGATTGATTATGACTACATGGAAGCCGTGAAGGAGGCTATGATTGACCAGGATGTCATCGTGCGACAAAAAGATCTCAACATCGTCTACAGCCCCATGCATGGAACAGGTCGCGTCATCGTTCCCCTTTGCTTGCGCAGCTGGGGTTTCCAGAATATCCATGTAGTGCCTGAGCAGATGGTCATCGATGGCAACTTCCCCACTGTCGTCAGTCCTAATCCAGAGAATGCTGAGGCCATGACCTTGGGCATGAAGCTTGGCACCAAACTCAATGCTGACTTGGTGATTGCCAGCGACCCTGATGCTGACCGTCTGGCCATTGTTTGCCGCGATCCCAAGGGAGAATGGATCATCATCAATGGCAACCAAACCTGCATGATGTTCTGCTACTATATCATTAAGAACAAGATTGCTTTGGGCCAACTCAAGCCTACAGACTTTCTCGTGAAGACCATCGTCACCACTGAGGTGATCACCAAGATGGCCCAGAAGAACAACATTGAACTGCGTGACTGCTACACAGGTTTCAAGTGGATTGCCCGCGAGATTGCCATTTCTGAGGGCAAGCAGAAATACATTGGTGGCGGTGAGGAAAGCTTTGGCTTCCTGCCTTACGACAAGGTGCGTGACAAGGATTCACCAGCCAGCATCTGTCTCATCTGTGAGATAGCTGCATGGGCCAAGGATAATGGAATGACCCTTTATGACCTGTTGATGCAGATCTATCTTGAATATGGATTCAGTTTCGAGCACACCATCAATGTGGTTAAGCCTGGCAAGAGTGGTGCTGATGAAATCAAGGCCATGATGGAGAACTATCGCAGCTACCGTCCGAAGGAAATTGGAGGTTCTAAGGTTGTCCTCAGCAAAGACTTCAAGACACTCAAGCAATACGACGCTGCAGGCAACGAGAGTCCGCTGGATATGCCTGCCACCAGCAATGTCCTGCAATACTTCTGCGAGGATGGAGGCAAGGTAAGTGTTCGTCCCAGCGGAACAGAACCAAAGATTAAATTCTACATTGAAATCAAGGACATCATGACTGATCCCAACCAGTACGAAGCGCTGGTGGAGAAAGCCAAGATGCACGTGGCTGATGTAAAGAAATCGCTTGGATTGGAATAATGAACAAATACTTGATGTATTGCCATGGGGATATTCTTCTCACAAAAGAGGGGAATATCCCTTCTGGTTTAGAGCCACCTGTCGAAATTCAGCCTTGGAATCATGTGACCACCATCCATGTGGGAGACGATGATTGCCATGTCTATCGGTTGGACTATCCTGTGCAGGACAATCCCCATTATTTCATGTCTGGATTGCGTAAGTCATTCCAGGTTCTTCCACCATCCGACTACCAACTTGCAGGAAAGGGTCAAGAACTGCTTTATTGGGATTCCAACAGTAAATACTGTGGGTGCTGCGGCGCTCCCATGAAGTGGCACACAGAGATATCGAAGCATTGCACAGAGTGCGGCAAGGAGGTGTGGCCTCAACTGTCCATCGCCATCATTGTACGCATCGTGCGTGACGACATGATACTCTTGGTGCACTCACGCTCGTTCAGAAGCAACTACTATGGTCTTGTAGCTGGTTTTGTGGAGACGGGTGAGACCCTCGAGGAAGCCGTTCGACGTGAGTGCCGCGAAGAGACAGGCATCGAAATCAAAGATTTGGAATACTTTGGCAGCCAACCTTGGCCCTATCCGTGTGGGCTGATGGTGGGATTCACAGCAAGATACGCAAGCGGAGAGATTTGCCTTCAAACGGAAGAACTGGGAGGGGGCGACTGGTTCCGTCGAGACAACCTTCCGCAGATTCCTGACAAGGCCTCCATTGCCCGCCAACTGATCGACGATTGGCTGACACGTCTATAAGCCTTTCAAGTAAGGGCGACCTTTCTTCCAAACAACCTCTTGCTGAGAGAGGAGCCAACTGCGTCCTTTGTCGTTGTTACCCTGATAAAAGAGATAAGTGCGGCCATCCGTGTCTGTAAAGAGATGAGGGTGGCCTGACTCGCAAGCGTTCCAAGCGTCTTTCGACCCATTGGAAAGGAATGGCTGGTCAAAGAGGCGTTCCCAATGAATGCCATCCGTACTCCTTGCGACACCCACCTGCTGCGGCGCATTGTTATAGGCACCAGCATAGAACATGTAGAGTGTTTCACCATGACAGGCGATAGATGCGCCTTCGATGCACTTCCCCTCCCACGGCAATTCTGGCTTCAGGATAGGACCATCGCATGCCATCTTCCAATCCTCACGATTGAAATCTGTATGAAGGGGAGCAGTTGCTACACCTTGCATCTGCACATCGAAAGCAGGATCACGTGTGGCAAAATAGAGAAAATACTGACCGTTGAACTCATAAACCTCAGCATCTATCGCACGTCCGCAAGTCCAGGTTCCTGTAGGATGAAAAATAGGATTGGTAGGGTTGCGTCTGAAGTGGAGGCCATCCGATGAGGAGGCATGGCAGATAGCATCATGCTCGCGGTTGCCATAAGTCTGATAGAAGAGATGTACCTGACCATCACGTACCAAAGCGCAAGGTGCACAAAGTCCTTTCTTTTCGTAGTCGCATCCTGGTTCAGGGGTGATTTCACCCACTTTGGTCCAATGGACAAGGTCGTGGCTCTCAGCTATGCCAATGTTCCATCCAGACTGGGCATCGCCAGCATAGGGAGGAATACTGAAGTACATCAGATAACGCCCATCAAAACGCACGACGTGGGGATCTTTGGCAAAAGGGACGCCCTTGCGTTCCACATCGCCATAGAGCATGTCAGGCACCTCGTTGAATGAGCGTTGTTCCGTACTTTGACGTATCAGCTGCACTTCCTTCTCGTCGTAAGGGGCGAAATCTGAGCGAAACAAATCGTGCTGCCAGGGGCCTGTGTACTCTCCCTGCTCAGGTCGATGCCCCCATGGCAGGTCTGTCTGAGTCTTTCCGTTAACGAGTCCCCATGCCATGCAGCCCACATGTTTTTCCTTGAAGACAAGCAACAGGTCGGCGTAGTTTGAGCCTCTGGGGCGATTCATCCATTCCGTACAGATTACAGGCCTTCCCTTTGCGCTCATGGAATCGATCCATCGAGTTGTGTTCTCCTTGTTGTCATAACAATGGAAGGTGATGATGTCACAATGTTCCGTTAGGAACTCTTCCAGCTCTTTGTTGCCGTTCCAGATGCCAGTGGTAATGGGTTGGGACGGATTCACACGCCTCGCCCACTGGAAGACTTTGCGAAGCAGCGACATGCTGTGTTCAGCGAGGGGTATGCTGGTACCTGTCGGCTCGTTGTAGAGGTCCCATGCCAGGATGCGTTCATCTTGTGCGAAACGTCTCAGCACGTCAGTCACATATCGTTCCAACCGTCCATGCTGGTTCTCGTCGACCAGTAAGGTGTATCCTGGCGAGGGCGACCAAGCCCAAGCATACCAGCCACGAAGGGGTTCCGCTTGACGGCCAATGACAGGGTCGTTGTTGACTCCAAAGGAGCAGTCGTCGAAGAAGATGGGCATGACCTTGATGTGGTGGCGCCAGCAGAGAGAGAGGAAGCGGTCCAAGGTTTTGATGAAATAGTTAGGGTCGTCCTCATAGACAGCATGCTGCATGACAATGCGCACGCAGTTCATTCGCAAGTCTTCCATCAACTGCAATTCTCTCTCGATATCCTTTGTCGAGAAAGTCGTCTTGTCCCACATCGCCGTATAGTTGATGGCATAAGCTGGGATATAGTTCACACCACACAGCCAAGGCTGACGATAATACCAGTTCCAGGCTTGTTCTTTACTCCATATCTGAGGTTCCGACGTGTCAGTCTGCCCTATGGCTGCAGACATTTCTGTACTCATGTCTGCCTCATCCGCATGGATTACCCTTTCACGCTTGGCCTGGCCACCTGTCACGAGGCAGGCAGCCAGCAATAGCATATACGCTTTCAACGCGTTCGTTTTCTTATACCATCAATACTTGAACACCTTACCGCCAGCCATGACGTTCTGGGTCTTCTCGTCGAAGGTGACCTTCTGACCTGTGCGCAGCGCGGCATTGCACATGATGGTTGCAATGGAGTGGTTATAGCCAGCTTCCGCTGGTGCGTTGGGATTCCTGCGACTTCTGACGCACTCCATCCAGTTACGCATGTGGAGGTAAGTCATCGTGTCGCCACCCGTGTTGGCTCCTGTCTCTACCTTGACATCAGGCAGTTTGAAGCTTTCCAGCAGGTTGGCCTTCATACCCATCTCACGGGCTGCGCCTTCGTCCATGCCACCTCTCGAGGACACTTCATTGGTGTCGAGATTCAGGGTGCCTCCGTTGGAGAAGTAAAGCTCCTTAGTGCCGCCTGCAGAGTTGTGCATACGTGAGCTGTAGAGAACCTGGAAGTTGTCCGACCCGTCTGGCTTGCCATAGTCGAAGACAGCCGTCACAGTATCGAAGTTGCGGCGTCCGTCGTTCCAGCAATAGATACCTCCGTTGGCTGCCACGCTTTGGGGATGAGCGAGGCCTGTGAACCAGTGTACGGTATCAATCTGATGGGACATCCATTGGCCAGGAATACCTGATGAGAAGGGCCAGAAGAGACGGTACTCGAGATATTTGCGGGCATCCCACTTCTCATAGGGACGATTCAGCAGGAAGCGTTTCCAGTCGGTATCGGCCTCGAAACATTTCTCCACGAGGGACTTACGGCGCCAACGGCCTGGCTGGTTGACGTTCCACGTCATCTCCACCATCGTGATCTTGCCAAACTTGCCTGACTGAAGGTATTCGCAGGCTGCCTGGTAGTTGGGAGCGGAGCGGCGCTGTGAACCTATCTGCACCACCTTGCCTGTCTCCTTCACAGCCTTGAGGGCAGCACGTGCATCTTCCATCGTCTCTGCGAAGGGTTTCTCCACATAGACGTCGCAACCTGCCTTCACGGCCTGGATGCAATGCTGTGCGTGCTGGAAGTCAGCTGTAGAAATGATGACTGCGTCGCACATCTTGGCATCGAAGAGCTCCTCATTGTTGCGGAAAGCCTTTACGTCGAGGTTGTATTTCTCCTTGAAGTGCTTTACAGCTTCCTCACGACGCAGTTTCCAGATATCGGATACTGCCACGATTTCGAAGTTTAGCTCCTCTGCGCTCGCCATGAAGGTGGGAAGAAGGGAAGAACGGAAACGATCGGAAAAACCGATGACACCCACGCGAACCTTGTCGTTTGCGCCCAAAACGCGGGCATAGGAACCTGTGGGGAGACTGAGGCCACCCAAGGCCAATCCTGCTGTGCCAAGCATACCTGTCTTTAGAAATTCTCTACGTGTTTGCATGTTATTGAAAATTTATAGTTTATGGTTTAAAATGCGAAGAAATAAATAATGTTCAGTTTACACTAAATATGAATATTATGATTTTATCATAGCGCAAAGATAATACATTTTTTCATTTTTAACGAAAGAGAGGGCATAAAAAAATACTTCAATGCAAGGATAAGGCTGCAGAAGAGCCCAACATGCACTTTTTACTGAAGTTTCGCAAGTTCCATTTCAACTATTGACGACGGAATTCATTCATTCGATCATAAGTTGCACTTTTCATGGAAGTTAAGGAAGTAAAAGACCATACAGGAAAAAGGTATCCTGGAATGAAAAAATGTCTGATTTTGTTTTTTTAACAGATTGAAATGAGAAGAGTCGTTAGTGTTTTTTAACTTTGTGATTGAAAACACGACCTTCTTGGGTAGAAGACAGCATGAAACTGCCCATAAAACGATGTAAAAACAATAACAAAACCTAATAGAATAATGATCATGAAGAGATTCTCGAAGATTGCTGCATATCCTGTATGCAAAGTGGTAGCATTCCTGCAGTTCACGGCCCTGTTGACTGGATTGCAACTGATGATGGTTGTTAATCCTGTATCAGCCAGTACTGGTGCAAAAAATCAGAAGAAAGTACAGAACGTTGCACACCATCAGAAGTATGACGTGGCGGCCTATCTCTATCCTGCCTACGCCTACAATGATCCACGTCTGCGTCCTTTCTGGCCCTCAGGAATGGGTGAATGGGAGACGGTGCTGACGATGCAGCAGCGCAACCCTGGCCATTACTGGAACCGCCAGCCTCTTTGGGGACCTGTCAACGAGGCAGACCCAGCTATCATGGAGATGGAGATAGAGCAGGCCACACGTCACGGCGTGAATGTGTTCATCTTTGACTGGTACTGGTATGATGGGCGGCCATTCATGGAAACCACTCTGACGGACGGGTTCCTGAAGGCGCAGAACAGGGATAAGATGCAGTTCTATCTCATGTGGGCCAACCATCCTGTGGGCAACACCTGGGATACGCGCATTTCCAATCTGGACCCTCAGAACGAGATATGGACTGGACGCATCGGAAGAGAGGAATTTGAACGCATGTGCAAGCGCAACATCGAGTTGTTCTTAAAGCAGCCAAACTACTACAAGATAGAGGGGCGGCCTGTCTTCATGATCTACGAAGTGACCAACTTCATCAAGGGGATGGGTGGCGTCAAGGAGGCAAGTGAGGCTCTGCAATGGTTCCGCCAGGAGGTGAAGAAAGCCGGCTTCCCTGACCTGGAACTGCAGTTCACCATGTATAGTACGCAGTTCAATCTCTCTGGAGTTGATAAGGAAAAAGTCCAGCGACCTGAAGAAGCGTTCATGAAACAACTGGGATTCAACAGCTTGTCACACTATCAGTTTGCCCACTATGTCTGGCCCGATGGGGATTATGACGTGCTGTTAGAGCGTACGAAGACAGAGTGGACAAAAATCGACTCTCTCTTTACGATGCCATATTATCCGCATATCAGCATTGGATGGGACAACAGTCCTCGCATTGGAAAGAGCCCACAGGTGAAGAACAACACGCCTGAGAACTTTGCAAAGGGGCTTCGCATGGCGCGCGACTATGTTGATCGCCATCCTGACCGCGCTCCCCTCATCACCATAAACAGTTGGAACGAGTGGACAGAGACCAGTTATCTCCAGCCAGACAACGTCAACGGCTATGGTTATCTGGAAGCCGTGAAGAAGGTTTTTATCGATGAAGAATAGATTGCGGTGAAATCCGGAAAGAAGTAAGGAAGAATAAAATCATGTAAATCAGCGTCAGAAACCTATGCTCTTCAACTGACGCTTCAACTCTCCTATGGCAGAAGAGACTTGATTGTCCAGATTCTCCCAACCGCATTCGATACTGATGACGCCACGATAATCGATGTCCTTCAACGCCTGGAAATAAGGAGTGAAATCATCGCCGTCGACACCAGGAGCTGTTCGGCGGGCATTCTCAGCAACGTGAACGTGGCGCAGGTATTTCCTGCCTGCCTCGCGGATGCTCTCAGGTCCCTCCCCCTCCTGAAGCATGTGATAAATGTCGGCATTCACGCGGATATTGGGATGCTTCACGCGCTTGGCAATCATGTAGCCTTCGTGGACAGTATTGATGAAGTTGCATTCTTGGCGGCGCAATGGCTCAATAGCGATGGTGATACCGTATTTCTTGGCAATAGGCCCCAGCTTCTTGAGGAGCTCCACGAACTGGGACTCAGCCTCCTCGCGAGAGAAGCCATCAGGGATCTGACGCGCTCCACTGCTGCCCAGCACACACGTGGTGATGCCTACCTCATGGGCGCGACGCAAGGCTGTTTCAGCCACAAGGAGAGCAGCAGCATGGTCGGCCTTGGGACCCGTCACGTGCACACCGCCAGGGAAGAATCCATTGCTGGAGACGATGGGAAGCACGCATCCCTGGGCGGCATTCCTGTTTGCCTCGAAAGCGCTGTCGTCAGGCTTGCTGCAGGCGGTGAAATCCGCCAGACTCATCTCCAGATGGTGACCGCCAGCATCCTTGACGGACTGGCCGTGGGAGATGGACGTGCAGACGCCAATGCGTTCAGAGAGCAGGTTGGGGCGCTTCTTGCCATGACATACAAACACGCTCATGCAGGCAAGCAGAAGGAGAAGAGTAGGTTTCATTCGGTTCATAAATAGTATCATCGTTTCTGTAGTTTTAAATCCTGTACAAAGATACAAAAAAAATCTGAAACCACCAAATCCCAACAACAAAAAACACATATTTAATATATATGCGATTACTTTCCCAAAATCTTGTCAGCCGCCAGTAGAGAAAAATAACGCAATCATGCCTTTCAAAGAGAAAGAGAGTGATTACAAAGAAAACTATATGGGGATTATTGTTTGCACCTGTAAAACATAGACAGGGCGCACCACCGCACCAGCGCACCAGCGCACCAAAACGAAAATGAATACTTACGAAAAAGGGTACCTAAATATTTTTTATATTAATATAAAAGTTTACCCTTCTTTCTTTGGTGCGGAAATGGAAAAATGCAAATGGTGCGCTGGTGCGCTGGTGCGCCGGTGCGCCCTCGTCAACCATCTCACAGCTCCTCCTCGTCTATCCCATACTGCCCGCATATCCATTGGGCTGCTTTGGCTGGGATGAGTTGGGTACGGGGCATGACACCCAACTGGCTCAATTGTTCACTCTGCTGTTGGAGCCAGCGCTGGAAGGTGCGGTAACTAACTCCGGCGGCTCTCGCTATCTCACTTTTCAAGTAACTTTTCATCGTTCTTTTCCTCCTTGTTATTATTACGATGTAAAGTTACAAAAAAAACACGAAATGTGCAAGAAAATTCATTACAGATTTTGGACAATAATGGACAATAATGGACAAAGATAGACAATAATAGACAAAGATAGACAATAATAGACAAAGATAGACAGCCATCCACCAGTTCTTCGTAACTTTGCTGTCGCTAAGGTACTAGTGCTCGACCATACAAGTAAAAAGAGTTTTATTGTGTCGTGTTCGTTTAAACGTACCTTTGCATCGTGTTAGAAAGAGGGAATCGACACGTTGAAAGTCCGGAGTCAACACGTTGCATTTACCATTTCAACATTTCTTGTGCTCCAGTAGGTGCTCAGGCGCAGGCGGAGTCCCATTTGCTGGATGTAATGCACAAACAAAAAAGCCCTGAGCGCAGGGAATGAAAGAGATTGAAATATTGAACAAACAGGGCATACCTCCAGCATGCCAGTATCACAAATAAAGTGAAAATGGAGGCTGAAATGGCGGGATGTGGAATTTATTTACTAATTTTGTACCCGATTATGGAAGAATAAGGTAGAAACCGCTTGGATAACGATGAGCAGATTCATGATAATCCTGATACTGGTTGTGAGCATCTTCTGGCTCCTCGTGCCGCAGATTGTCTATGTGCTGGGATGGTTGGGCGCCAGATTGCTTCACGGTCACTTGCCTTGGCGTCCCTTTGCGTGGGCGAGCCTGATCATTCTGGGGCTGTGGTGGGGGCTGTATCTCTATGGCCATTATTGGGGCCGGTTCACTTACGAGGTGAAGAGGGTGGAGTATTCCAGCCGGCAGGTACCTCAGGGGTACGAGGGCTACAGGATAGTGCACATCAGCGATTTTCACCTCGATGGCTGGGCAGGGCATGAGAAGAGGCTCGAAGAGGTGGTGCAGACCATCAACGGGATGAAGCCTGATTTGATTTGCTTCACGGGCGATCTGGTTTCTTTTGACTATAGGGAGGTGGTTCCATTCGTGGCTGTGCTGAGGCAGCTTCGTGCCAGCGATGGGGTGGTGAGCATCCTGGGCAATCACGATTACAACCCTTACATGAGAGGCCTCGAGCCTCGACAGCGTCAGGAGTTCGTGGATTCGCTGGTCAGGGTGCAGCGCGAGGAGTTGGGGTGGCATCTGCTTCTCAATGAGCATCTGATACTGCATCGAGGCAAGGATAGTCTGGCCATCCTGGGTGTGGAGAACCAGAGTTGCGGAGCCCATCAGATAATCCGTCGAGGCAGGCTTCACGAGGCGATGGAGGGCACAGAGGGTATGATGCGCATCCTCTTGAGCCACGATCCAAGCCATTGGAGAGCTGAGGTGGTGGGGCAGACGGATATCCCTCTGACACTGAGCGGACACACGCACGCCATGCAGTTCCGTATCATGGGTTTCACTCCCAGCAGATGGATTTATCCGGAATGTGACGGTCGATACGACGAGGGCGACCAGACGCTCTACGTCAACATCGGTTTGGGTGGTACGCTGCCCATGCGCATTGGTGCCACACCTGAGATAACAGAGATTGTGTTGAAGACTCGATAAAAAAAAGGATAGGTGTTTCCCTGTTAAATACGTTTTGCGATGAGACAGAATTTGATTATATTTGCGATGGCTTTTGGGCTGGCTGCCCAGGCCGGGAACGTCAGGATTTTCTCCACTACAGCGGATGGGACAGAGGCCCTGAAGTGCACGATTCAGGAAACGACGTCTACGATGAGTGCCAACCGTATCCGCTTGGTGCCTACAACTGAGTTCCAGAGCATGGATGGTTTTGGATACGGACTCACGTATTCCAGTTGCTACAATCTCATGAAGATGAATCCGCTGGACCGTCATGAGTTCCTGCGTAAGACCTTTTCCCCTGAGCGGGGCTTTGGAGTCAGCTATTGCCGCGTGTCCATCGGATGCAGCGATTTCTCCAGCCGAGTCTATACGCTGTGCGACACGAAGGGACTTGGGAACTTCGCCCTGCAAAGCGACGAGAAGGATTACCTCATACCCATCCTGAAGGAAATCCTCGAGATCAATCCCCAGATGAAGATCATCGGCTCGCCCTGGACCTGCCCTCGCTGGATGAAGGTGGAGAACCTGAATTCCACCCAGCCCTACAACCATTGGACGAATGGCCATCTGAATCCGCAATACTACAGCGACTATGCCCAGTACTTCGTGAAGTTTGTCGAGGCTTTCCGCCAGCATGGCATCGATATCTATGCTGTGACGCCTCAGAACGAGCCTCTCAATCGTGGCAACTGTGCCAGCCTGTATATGCCCTGGGAAGAAGAGGCTGCCATCCTGAAGCATCTGGCCCCTGCCTTCAGCAAGGCTGGTCTGAAGACGAAGATCTACGTGTTTGACCACAACTACAACTACGATGGAGTGGCGAGTCAGGTGGATTATCCAGTGAATGTCTACAACGCTCTCGATGATACGATGGAGGGCAGCGAGCTGGTGGTGGGCGCTGCCTATCACGACTATGGGGGCAATGTGTCAGAATTGACAGACATCCACAATCAGGCTCCCACGAAGGAGCTCATCTTCACGGAATCCAGCATAGGCACCTGGAACGACGGCCGCAACCTGGGTGCCCGCCTGCTGACTGACATGAACAATCTGGTGCTCTCCACAGCTACCCGCTATTGCCGGGCCGTGATGGTGTGGAACCTGATGCTCGACACTAGGCGCGGACCCAATCTGGATGGCGGATGCACCACCTGCTATGGAGCGGTGGATATCAGCGCGGACGACTATCACACGATTACCGCCAACAGCCACTACTATATCATCGCTCATGCCTCTGTGGCTGTGCAGCCTGGTGCTGTGCGTATCCGTACCTCAGGCTCCACTATCGATAACGTCTCGCATGTGGCCTTCCGAAATCCTGACAATTCGTACGCCATCCTGCTGGTGAACAACAGCAGCAGTTCGCGCACAGTCTCCATCTTCGAGCAGGCGGATGCAGTTGCCACAGTGACGCTCTCAGGCAAGAGTGTCACTTCTGTGATAATAGGTGCAGACGAAGAACCTGAATTGAAACTGGGCGGGCAGGTGATGGCCAACCAGGCTTGGAACCGTTACACGCTGACCACTGAGTTGAGGCAAGGTCAGGCGTATGACCAGAACTTCGTGGACAGCGAGCATTGGTATGTGGACCCAGATTTCTTCCTGCGGAACGGGGAGGGAGAGCTCATCTTCAAACCCTTGAGCGGACTCTATACGGTAAGCGTGGACTTGAGCAACCAGACGTTGCTGGTCAGCCCAGAAGAGGTGGCAATGAGCGCTGATGGCATGGGCAACGTCTATGTGATTGGTGCTGCCAATTCGATAGGGAAACCTCATTATGGAGGAGGCAAGGAATGGGAGTTGGAGAACGCAATCCCTATGGCCAGGGTGTCTCAGAAGGTCTATCAGTTGACCTTTACGGTAGGCGAGCAGTTGAATCCTGCCAGCGTAGACTTTGGCTTCTATGGCGCCAGAGCTTGGACTCCTCAATTCATGGGAACGAGTGGCTCAGCCTACAAGTTGTCCTACAGTTCCAAAGTCGAGAGTTTCTATTTCAACATAGGCATGGGGCGGCAAGGTCATGAGAATGGCCATATCTTCCTTCGCAGCAGCAGTATGAAGCTAACGCCAGGCGACACCTATGTGTGTACAGTCGACCTGACGAATGGAGTGGGCGATGGGATGGTCTCTATCACCAAGCAGAACGCAACGGGTGTTCTTCCTGTCGACCTCCAGGAGCAATCTTCCACGGCACCCATCTACAATCTGGGCGGTCAGCAGCTTCAGCAGAAGCCCAAGAAAGGAGTGTACCTCCAGGGGAGCAAAAAGACTCTTTGATTCTCAGGTGGCCCTACTTTGCAGGACAGCATCAGCGATGGCAGCCTCCATTGCATCAGAAGCCATCGTACCCACCACATTGATATCTGCCTCCACAGGATGAGCTGATGTGGAGATTCCATAGATGGTGTCTCCGTCGAGCATGGTGCCTACAGGGCGTATGCAGCGTGCGAAGGCATTGCGAGCCATAGAGGCTACCTTCTGCATTTGGGCATTGTTGAATCTGGCATTGGTAATCACAGCTCCTATGGTGGTGTTGGTTCCAGGGAGGGGAGCTTGCATCGTGCGGAACAGCTCAGCGGCACTGTCAGCGTTGGACAATCCGGCTATTTTCTGTCCCTTTTGGTAAATGTCTCCCAACGCGTTCACGACCACCACGGCTCCCACCACCAGTTCGCCAAGTTGCAGGGCAGAGTATCCTATGCCACTCTTCTCTGCGCGTTCCATCCCCAGAATCTTCCCTACGGTGGCTCCTGTTCCAGCTCCTACATTTCCGCTCCTTGGATCATTGCCCTCCAGCGCTCTGCTGCAAGCCAAGTATCCCATCGCCTTATTGGGACGAACAGACGCAGAACCATAGGAGAGATCGTAGATGTCGCTCTGCACCACAATGGGGACCAAGGCATAGCCTGTATCGTAGCCTATTCCGTGTTGCTCCAGACATTCCATCACTCCTGTTGACGCCTCCAATCCGTAGGCTGATCCACCAGCCAGCACGAGTGCGTTGAGAGGTGTATTGTTACGCGTGGGATCAAGGACAGGAGTTTCGCGCGAAGCAGGTCCACCTCCGCTGATATCTACTCCAGCGGAGGCGGTATGGGGAAAGTAGAGGACTGTGACACCCGTCTTGGCATCATCGTCCTGAGCATTTCCCACCATCACGCCCTCGAGCGTGCTGAAAGGAACCCTTTTCAATTCGTGTTTCATGAGCCTATCCACAAAGGTCAGAGATTCACATCTGCGTGAAATCCTTCTGGTTTACTTCCACGTCAGGCTACGTCCTATCTGGTCATAGACGCTGGCCCAGTGGGCACGACTCTCTGCATCTGGAGCAGATGTGCTGGCTGCCTTTGCCTTCTTCTGGATCTGCTGCAAGGTGTAGAGTACGGCAGGTTGGATGGAGGTGTTGTTGTTGCCATAGGCTTGACGCAGATTGCGCAGCATCTCGTTCTGCAGGGCAATGCGATAGCGAGTCACTTTCTTGCGAGCGTCTGCCTCGCTGAAAATCAGTTTGGTCAGGTCGGTCAGGTATTCTTGGGGAGAATAGAACTCGTTCAAGTGGTCCAGGCGATCCATCAGGTTGCTTACAGCGCGTACTCCCACATTGGTAGTGAGATTCTGAGGGTCGCGGCTGATGCGATTTGCATAGGACACTTCTTTCAGCCAGACGGGCTCATTCAGGAACTGGTCGTTCATGAACTTCAAGGCAGCCTTCTGTTTCTCCTTGGGTTGGGGCTCATAGACAGCTCCGCTTTGCGTCTTGGTTCGATAGGTAATGAGTGTGCCACCAATGTTGCGTGTCACATGTCCACAATATCGCATCAGCTGGTTTATAATGTGGTTGTACATGATGCGCAAACTGTTTCCGTAGATGTCTTTTTCATCATCAGAAGTCCATGAGGGAAGATTCACGATCTCACGCTTCAGGTTCATGATTCCATAGGTGCTGGCTTTCATCGCATCATCACCTAAATCTTCACGCTGACGGCGTGGATCCCAGGTGCCTTCCATCGTTTCCCCATCTCCCCACCAGAGGCGTGGATTCTCCTGGCTCTTTGCAGTCATGGGTTCCAGCAACTTGTGGTCCTCGTCTTCATTCTTCGCATCCAACATGGGAGTATAACCCCACTGGATTGCCCACATGTCGTAATCCCCAATGCGTGGGAAGATGCCTACGCGAGAGATGTTGTCCTCCGGCTGAGCCACATAGTTGAAGCGCGCATAGTCCATGATGCTGGGAGTGTGACCGTTAGCTTCCACCCATGCTTTGCTGCGCAGGCTGTCCACAGGAACTGTGCTGCTGCTGCCAAAGTTGTGGCGGAGTCCTAGGGTGTGACCTACCTCGTGACTGGAAACGAAACGGATGAGTTGCCCCATCAGGTCAGTATCGTAGTTCATCTTCTGAGCTGCCTCATCGATGCTGCTGGCCTGTATCATGTACCAGTCGTGAACCAGACTCATCACGTTGTGGTACCAGCAGATATGACTTTCGAGGATTTCGCCAGAACGAGGGTCAGAGACGTGGGGACCATAGGCATTCTCGATGGGAGAAGCCAGATAGCGGATGCAACTGTATCGAGCATCCTCCATACTCATGGTGGAATCGTTCTCAGGCCATTCGCGTGCCTGGATGGCATTCTTGAATCCTGCTTTCTCGAAGGCTTTCTGCCAATCCTCAACTCCCATGATCAGGTATTTGCGCCATTGCTTAGGCGTAGCAGGGTCGATATAATAAACGATGGGCTTGGCAGGCTCAACCAGTTCGCCTCGCCGCATCTTCTCCACGTCTTCAGGTCGAGGTTCCAAACGCCAGCGGGCGATGAAGGTTTTGTCCTGAACCCTCTGCTGCTCGTCCGTATAGTTGGTGAAACTCTCTGTGAAGTATCCAACACGTGGATCATAGTAACGTGGAATCATCGGCTTCTCAGGCAAGAGAATGAAGCTTATGTTGAGTCCGAAGGTAACCTTACCAGTAGCGCGTGCAGCTATCAGTGCAGAACCATTGCTTGCAAAAGTCTTAACGGTGCGGACCTCTGTGTTGAGAGGGAAGGATTTAATGTCTTCGATGAAGCTCATCTCTCCTATGAGGCCTTGCAACTCGTATTGCTTCTTGACAGCGAGAGGCAAGCCCAATGCTGGGTTGTCCTGATTGAAGAATCCACTCACTTTGATCTTATAGGCTCTATCCTTGTGGGACTCGATCTTGAAGGAACCAATGATGGGATTCTCGTTGCTGATGGTAATGGCCTTGTTGATGTTTTGTGTGCTGTCTGCCACGTTGATGAGCAGACGTGAGCGAAGCAACAACTGGTCATCTTTTCCCAATTCGAAATAGACGGTTTGCTCATTGAGCTGTTCGCCTCCAAACTTTCCACTGTTGGAGGGGGTAGATGTATAGCGTACTGTGGTCAGGAAATCACGTCCAATCAAACTGTCGCCAATCTCGAAGAACCATTCGTTCTTGAGTTTAGTCACATGGAACAAACCATTGCGGTCCACAGAAGGTTTCTCAACTTTTGCGCTGTCCTTGGGAGCCTCTTGCGTCTTCTTTTTCCTGCTCAGGAACTTCTTCTTGCCAGATTTGCTGTTCTTGCTGGAAGTCTGTTCAGTCTTGTTCTCTTTCTTTTCCTTTTTTGCTGATGCAGGCATTCCTGTCATGAGGGAACCTGCGAGTAATAGTACGAGATACTTTGTTTTCATATAATGTATTGAATTGATTTGTTTCGTTGATATCGACAAAATTACGAAGATTTTCTTGAATAAGCATTGATGTGTGGCATTATTTGGATAAATAACCTGCCTGAGAGGCTTGTTTTGCAGGAAAAGTTGTAATTTTGCATTTACGATGAATAATGAATTTGAATTAACATCATCATATAAGCCTACTGGGGACCAGCCGGAAGCCATCCGCCAACTCGTGGAAGGAGTGCAGAACAATATGCCTGCCCAGACGTTGCTGGGAGTGACAGGAAGTGGAAAGACGTTCACCATTGCTAACGTGATTGCCAGCGTGAATCGTCCCACGCTGATTCTCAGTCACAACAAGACGTTGGCAGCGCAGCTTTATGGCGAGATGAAGCAATTCTTCCCCAACAATGCAGTAGAGTACTACGTAAGTTACTACGATTACTACCAGCCTGAAGCCTATGTGCCGCAGACTGATACCTATATTGCCAAAGACTCGTCGATCAACGATGAGATCGACAAGCTCAGACTGTCGGCGACGGCTTCCCTTGCAGAGCGAAGAGACGTCATAGTTGTCGCCAGTGTATCCTGTATATATGGACTCGGAAGTCCCGAGGAGTTTAAGGGGATGTCGATCTCGCTGCGCCCGGGTATGCGCAGGGACAGGGATGAGATCATCAAGGAGCTCGTCGCTATCCAGTACACAAGAAATGACATGGAGCTTTCGAGGTGTAATTTCAGGGTGCGGGGAGATACGATAGAGATATTCCCCGCCAATGCGGATGACTATCTGATAAGGGTGGAGCTCTTCGGCGATGAGATCGACAGGATATGTGAGGTTGAACCCGTCACTGCAAGGGTAAAGAGCGAGCTGACCCATGTCATGATCTACCCTGCGTCGCACTACGTCGTTCCTCAGGAGAAGATCAACCTCGCCTGTGACAATATAGAGAAAGAGCTCGAGGAGCAGATAAAGTTCTTCAAGGGTGAGGACAAGCTGATAGAGGCACAGAGGATCTCTGAGAGGACCAACTTTGACATAGAGATGATGCGTGAGACCGGATTCTGCTCAGGAATCGAGAACTACTCAAGACATCTTAACTTTGCCAGGCCCGGTGAGCCGCCTCTCACACTTCTCGATTTCTTTGACAGGGATTTCCTGATAATAGTGGATGAGTCACATATGACAATTCCGCAGGTGGGTGCCATGTACCACGGCGACAGGAGCAGGAAACTGACCCTTGTTGACTATGGCTTCAGACTGCCATCAGCTCTGGATAACAGGCCGCTCAGCTTTAATGAGTTTGAGGATCACATAGACCAGATGCTGTTCTGCTCTGCAACCCCCGGCAAGTATGAGGAGGAGCATGAGCTTCTGAGAGCGGAACAGGTGATAAGGCCGACAGGACTTCTTGACCCTGAGGTTGACGTGCGTCCTGTAGA
>JAEEGH010002895.1_pt1 | contig 45639 bp, 39 predicted proteins | sample 9134181 | NCBI WGS metagenome assembly JAEEGH01 (sample SAMN16246544, study PRJNA631951) | gut metagenome | biome: gut microbiome; feature: rumen; material: DP-attached | host: Bos | place: Iran: Karaj | collected 2018-10
AGCATCACACCTGCGGCGGCGAGACCGAAGGGCACGATGTCCTGCATAAATAATAATAAGGTGTAGCTTGTCAACCTGCTGGCAAACGTGAACCACACGAAGAGCCAGACAAGGTTCAGCGCCACATACGCCATCACCATCGTATGGATGCCGTAGGGGTAGAGCAACAGCATGGCGAGAATCTCCAACAGTCCCAAGGCGAGAGTGGCACCCATGAAGATGCCTGAGTGCCCCCGACTGATAATCAGATCGGCTAACAGCACACTGATAGGCGCCACAGCCCCACAGACGCAGAGCCACTGCAGATAGTGGGCGGACACCAACCATTTCTCGCCGATGGCGAGTACGATAAACTCCTTCGCCACCAGTCCGAAACCCAACAGCAACGGGAAAGAAATAAAAGCCGCAAAGCGCACCATCTTCCTCAGTACGGCGAGCTGTCGCTCCTGATCATCTCTCACACTCACAAGCACCGCCTGGTCCACCTGTTTCACCATCCCCTGAATCAGTGAGGTGCACTTGTTGTTCCATTGGTAGGCCTGGTTGTAGTTGCCCGTATCGTGAGCCGAATAGTAGCGTCCCAACAGGATGTTCATCACATTGTTGTTCACGTGGGTAAGTACATCACTGATCAGGATCTTCACACTGAAGGGGAAGGCCTTGCGGACAAACGAGAAATCAATCTGAAGCGAGGGGCGCCAGTCGCTGTAATGCCAGCGCAACAAGGTGGAGATCAGGATAAAGAGGTTGGTCTGTGTGGCGAGACTCCAATACGAGAACCCCTGCCACGCCATGATGGCTGCCACACAACTTGAGATAATCGTGGCTGTGATACTCGCCTTTGCCAACTGTTTGGCCCGCAGGTTCTTATAGAGATAGGCCGCCTGCGCCACACCCGAACAACTGAAAAGCAGTCCGATAAACGCATAACGGCAGAGGGCTACCAGTCGCGGCTCGTGGTAATAGTCGGCAATAAAGGGGGCTGAGAAGAAGAGGATGATGTAGATGGAAGCGCCCATCAGGATATTAAACCAGAACACCGAGTTGTAGTCGCTGTCCTTCGGTTCCTTTTCATTGACGAGCGCCGTTGAGAACCCGCTGTTCTGCAGGGCGGTGGCAATCAGTGAGAAGATGGTGATCATGGCTATCAGACCATAGTCCGATGGTGAGAGCAAGCGGCCCAGGATGATGCCGAACACCAGTCCGAGCAACTGCTGCATGCCGTTGTTCATCCCGCCCCAGAAGAGTCCTTTCGCCGTTTTCTCCTTCAGTGATTCCATAATTCTGCTGCAAAGATACAAATATTTTGCCAACAATGGCAAAGATTTAATCAGAATCCAATCTTTTTCACGTTCGACTCGTCGAGACGTTCGTTGTCGCAGTGGCGGATGAACGACACATTCGCATATATCAAAACAGAGGCACTTTTTGCACATGACTACAACAATGGTGTCATATACAGCGGAAGGTATGTAATGCCATCCTCTACCTTATAGTCGGCAGCATGAAGAACTGTGGGAGCGGTCATGTATTCTCCAAACTTATTCATGCACTTCGTCAGAGAGGACAACGTGTAGTTCTTGCTACTCTTGACCTCTATCGGACGGATGTTATGGCGGCTGGTCACTTTGTCCTTCTGGAGCAGAAAGTCGATTTCCATACGCTCCTCAGCTTCCTCTGATGACTTGCTATAAAAGAAGAGTTTGTTACCACAGGCTGTCAGCATCTGGGCCACGATGTTCTCAATGAGCATTCCCTCGTTCACCTCTAACTTTCCAAAGAGTAACTTCTGGTAAATCTCTGACGAGACGATGCCCTTTTCATCGAAAGCGTGACTGATCAACAATCCCGTATCGTTCATATAACACTTCAATGTCGTGCGATCTTCATTCATCTTCAGTCCGATGTTCGGTTCTGTCGAATTGTAGCAGATGTTGACCACTCTTGCGTCTTTTAGCCAGAAGAAAGCATCGTCCCAATCGCGATATTTCGCACCGGGCTTCAGGGCAGACAGCCGGAACTTCTTTTCGTGCTTGGAGAGCTGAGGAGGAATCTGATCGAAGATAGATACCACCTTGTCGGCTATCTCACCAGCATAATTGAAGATGTCGTTACGATAGATGGCCAGCACATCGCGCTTGGCAGCATCCACGGCATCAAAATCCTTGGTTTCTACATACTTCTTGACGGCCTGCGGCATACCTCCCACTATCATATAGAGACGGAAAGCATCCATAGCCTGACGATGGAAAGCCTGCCCCATCGGCTTATGTTCGGCATACATCTTACGTATCAAGTCCATCAGCATGTCATTACCTGTAGCCCAAAGGAACTCCTCAAAGTCCATCGGGTACATCTGAATGGGACGTTCTTCCGATGGGAGCACGATGCCTTGGGTATTTTTCTTGATGCTGACCAGCGATCCTGTCTCAATATAGTCATATCGACCATCAGCTACCAGAAACTTGATGGCAGCTCTCGCCCTGGGACACAACTGTACCTCGTCAAGGATGATAAGTGACTTGCGCTCATGGAGCTTCACTTTGTAGTGCTGGCTCAGATAGAGAAATAGTGTATCAAGGTCTTCCAGATAGAGGTCAAACCAGTCTCTGACCATCTGGGGAGCCTTGTTGAAGTCGATGAGGATATATGATTCGTACTCATTCTTGCCGAACTCCTCTACGATATAGCTCTTTCCGATGCGTCGTGCTCCCTCTATGAGTAGTGCAACTTCACCATTTCTTTTCTCCTTCCAGTCAAGGAGTTGCTGATATATTTTCCGCTTCATCATAATTCTGTTTGCACCTTTTTGAGATTTTTGTTCCACTATATTCTACACCTTTTTGAGATTTTTGATGCTGCAAATATACACCTTTTTGAGATTTCTTGCAAGTTTTTGCCCAAAAACTTAAGGAAAGATGCTGAATTTTTCTGAAAAAGGTTCTCCAGCCTTACTGCTCACTGCCAGATTGCTTACTGCTCGGTGGGAGTTTGCTTACTTCTCGCTGGACATTCCCAAGGTGGGAACATTTTATTCCCAGGCTGGGAACAATTGCTACCATTAATGCTAGCAATTGCGGCCTTTAATGGTAGCAGAATTTTCATTAAGTGATGCTTGTTGAAGAATAATTGCCACTTTTTCCATCCTCTCCCTTGATTATTCCGGAATGCCTTTGTTTAAAGGGAAATTGCAATGGAAAACACTCCCTTGTCCTCTCCCTAAGCTCTCCCTAAGCACCCCCTTGGCTCTCCCCTCCCTGATTTTTAACATTTCAAATAATCTGTGTCTTTTTGGCAGGAAACATTTGTATATCTAAAATATTTTTTGTAACTTTGCAGTCTGAAGACTGCGATGCTGCTCACGCTCGGCAATTCAAACAAGTTTGATTGCTCTCGCTTAAACGCAGCATTGTCACTCTGAAAGAGCGAACAGCAATGTCACTCTGAAAAACACGCTATGAGAAGCGGTAAGGATGCGAACCAAGGAATTGGCTAAGAATCGACTATAATTACTATCATATGAAGAAGAACTCTATCATTTGCAATGAGGCTCAAGGAGTCTCATTGGAAGGGACGCTGGCTGTCCAGCAGTTCCTTCAAGACAACTACCTTTTCCGTCGCAATGTGCTGAATGGAAAGGTGGAACTTGCGACCAAGCCTGCTGAGGATGAGGCACCCTTGTGGCGTCCGCTGACTCAGGAGGCACTAAACAGTATCATCATCCGTGCCAAGCGCGAAGGGGTGTGTGAGAAGGGGAGTCCAAAGACGGACATTGTGGAGTATGTCCATTCTGAGGAGATCAGTCTTCACAATCCCATTGGCGAGTTTATCAACGGCTTGCCTCAGTGGGATGGACAGAATCATCTAGCCCAGCTCTTCAGTCGTCTGCCAGGCCTCAGTTCTGAGCAGATGAACTATCTCACTGTCTGGCTGCGTTCTGCTGTGGCCCACTGGCTTCAGATGGACACGCTTCACGGCAATGAGTGTGTGCCCACGCTGATTGGTGCGCAGGGTTGTGGTAAGACGACTTTCGTGCAACGCCTATTACCTTTAGAGTTGCGCCAGTATTTCCTCGATCATTTGAACCTGTCGAATAAGTTCGACAAGGAGATGGCGCTGACGAACAATCTGCTGGTGAACCTCGATGAGTTGGAGGCGATTCGTCCTAGTCAGCAATCTGCTCTGAAACAGACACTCTCGAAGAGCAAGGTGAATGGGCGCCCCATCTATGGCTGTGCACAGGATGATCGTCCACGTTATGCCTCATTCGTGGCTACCACCAACAATCCCCACCCGTTGACGGATGTCACAGGCAGTCGTCGTTTTATCTGTGTGAGGATCCCTGAGGGTCTCTACATCGACAACAGCGGTGAGATCGACTATGGACAGCTTTATGCGCAGGTGGTGTATGAGATCCGTGAGTTGAAGGCACCGTATTGGTTTAACAACACGGAGGTGGCCCGCATTCAGGAACTGAACCTTGAGTTTATGGAGCAGAAGGACATCTCTGAGGTGATCGGCACCTGTTTCCGCAAGCCGCTGGAGGGGGAGACTTGGAAGCGCATGAACAGCACGCAGATTCTCAATGAGATCCGTGTTGAGTATCCTTCCATTCCCAACACCACGAAATCAAAGGTGGATGTGGGACTGGCGATGAAGTTGCTTGGCTTCGAGCATACGGAGTGTAGCCATGTGAAGTATTACAGGGTGATTCCTCTCAAGGCAGCTTGAAGGGAGTACCCAAGGGAGTGCAAAAGGGGGAGCCGAGGGAGAGGGTAAGGGAGTACCCGCCTTCGTGCTTCCCCTTTATTTAAAGGCGTTTCAGACATCCCAAGGGAGAGGATGGTAGAAACTACTGCAAAAACAGTCGAATATTCGACCATTTTTGCAGTACGCTTAATTATTTCACCGCACGAGTTCTTATCTCGGATTCATAAAAGTAATTAAAAAATTAGTAATAAGTTTGTTACTAATAAAAAAATTACATATCTTTGCAGCGTCAATTAGAAGTTGTAGATTATGATAATAGAAAATCCTTTTGTATTCGGCCGAGCTGCTGAGGGAACCTATTTCACTGATAGGACAGAAGATGCGAGACGCCTGTCTGCCAATCTTGCCCATGGCATTAATACGATCCTGATATCTCCACGTCGTTGGGGAAAGACATCGCTTGTGAAAAAGGTAATCAACGAGACGGACCGTCCTGATACCAGGTATGTCTTCATTGATATTTTTGACTGCAAATCAGAATATGACTTTTATCGTTCATTCGCCAACGAAATTGTCAAACAGACTTCTTCAAAAATTGATGAGTGGGTGGAAACTGCCAAAACGTTTCTGTCTAATATCTCCCCTAAGTTTTCTTTCGGGACAGACCCGATGAATGATTTTTCGCTTTCGTTCGAATGGAGTCCGAAAGACAATACAGAAAAAGAGATTCTTCAACTGCCCCAGAAGATAGCTCAGAAGAAAAATATACGACTCGTAGTATGTCTTGATGAGTTCCAACAGGTAGCAGATTTTTCCGACTCTATAACATTCCAGAAAAAATTGCGTTCTGTCTGGCAACACCAGCAAGAAGTGACCTACTGCATGTTTGGTAGCAAGAAGCACTTGATGGAGAATATCTTCAATGAGAAGAGTATGCCCTTCTACAAGTTTGGTGATATGATGTTCCTTAAGAAGATACCGACAGAGGAATGGATACCATTTATCAGCAATAAATTCCAAGAGACAGGTAAGATCATCTCAGAAGAGCAGGTAGCAAAGATTTGTGAACTGACAGAGAATCTCTCGTCCTATGTACAACATTTGGCTTGGATTGTGTGGTATAAGTCAGATAAAGTAGTCAGAAACAAGGATATAGATGATGCTATCAACGATTTGTTGGAGCAAAACAAAGTCTTTTTCCAACGTGAGGTTGAACAACTTTCTGAGTTTCAATTGAATTTTCTGAAAGCATTGGCCAATGGTGTCAGTAGCGGGTTTAGCAGAAAAGAAATTATCAAGAAGTACAGGTTAGAGTCTTCTGCCAATATCCAATCTGTCAAAAGATCACTTCTAAAGAAAGGTATCATAGATATTGATGAGCAGACCATAACATTCGATGACTCCATATTTAAGTTATGGATGCAGAGACAAAGGTTTTAGATAAAAACTCATAGTTCACACCCGTCTTCTTCCCACAAACATAAGCGATGGAGTCTGCAGAAGAGCAACCATCTCCCTTCCGCAGGTTGTCAAGATAGAGCGGTTCGCCCTCTACGATGAGACTGCACTGGAAGGTGTCGCCAGGCTGAATCCGAGTGTTTACTGAGGCGATCACCTTGAATGACAGGTTGCCCAGATATTCCACGTCACATACCCTGCCAGGCTGCCACGTCAACCGCAACTTTTCGCCAATGCCCAAATCACTGCTGACGCTTAGTTTCCGTGACATCACGGGACTGCTCTGCTGCTCCTTTGGCAGCTTGGCGTTCTCTTGGAAACTTTCCCAGTCCTTATATCCCAAAAACCGAGAAAGGATATCAAGCGTACTTTTTCGTGGAGAGACATCTTCGTCAACATATCCCCAAAGACGCATCAGTGTAGTGCGGCTAACAAGGGTATGCAGTCGTGCATAGATTCGCTCTCGCAGATACTCAAAGTCCTTTGGAGTGCATAGTTTCTTTTTTAGTGCTGCTTCTACTTCTGAACGGAGTAGCTCGTAGTTTTCTATTTGCTGATATTGACTATTCTGTTTTTCCATTTCGTAACAATAGCTTCGTTGTGTCGATACATTGCGTTTCTTATCTCATCCTTCTCAGTGTCGCTAAAAGAAGAATCCATCTGCTTAAGATAATTCTCTATGGCTCTTTCGCCCGACTGACATCTGTATGTAAAGTCGCTCCATATATAGAGGATGTTGGTCAGCGTGTCCAGATGCTTGTCGATGTTCGTCTGACGCATGGTTTTGTCAATGAGAGCCTTCCCCTTGCTGATAGCATCCTCTACTTTTTTTCTGCTTGTTTTCAAAGCGATTTCCTTCTGCCTCTGCTGCTGGTTGTAAAGCCTTAGTTCAGTAGTGGAATCTACCAACTGCTTCAGCTTTTGCTGTTGCGCCCCCAGTTGTTGTTGATAGGTTGCGTGAATTGCCACCAGTCTTTCGTCCTGTTCCTTGGCCCTTCGCACTTGCAAGCCTATTAGCAGTATCAAGGCCATTATCAGCAAAGCCCCCAACCATACGGCAACATTTCTGATGCGACTGTTTGTTGAATGGATAGCATGTTGCAGGTCCCCCATTTGCTGATACCGCTGTTCGATGGGCCGTAAACACCTATTTATTATATAATGGTAACGCCATCCTAATTCCATTTGCTGCATGATGATGCCTAAGCTATAGATGTCGTTGCGTCCGTCAGCCACAGCCGTCTGCATCTGTTCTGGCGACATGTAGGTGGGGGTTCCTGCAGGCTGTTTCAAAATGGTGTGACTATTCGTATCGGCCAGTCCAAAGTCAATCAGCTTCACATGGCTGCCGTTGCCTGTGACGATGATATTTGTGGGTTTCAAGTCGCGGTGGACGATGCCTTTCGTATGGAGATAGGACACAGCATCCGTTATCTCCTGCATCACTCTGAGTCTCATCTGTCGTGTAGGCTTTTCTGTCAGCCACTCCTTAAGCGTCACGCCATCGACATACTCCATCACGATGCACAGGCCCAACACCTCAACATCCTCCAATCCCACGGCCATCACCACGCCTGGGTGCTGCAACTGCATCAGAATTTCGAACTCTTTCCTCAGTCGTTGTTGATAGCCTGCCTCACCTGCTACTTCCTTTCGCAGTCCCTTCAACAGCCACCAACGCCCATAACGTTTCGCCTTAGCCACTACGTTAACTTCCGACGTAGCTAATATCTCCACATCGGTAAACGTCTGGCTAATGCCCTCGAATGAATCTGGGAGATAGCCAGAGGCTGATGAATCGTAATTCTCGTGATACATGGTGCAAATTTAACAGATTATGTGCAAAGATACAAACTTTTCTTGAAAAGGAATGAAATGGAACAACTGTTTTTCCTCCAAAGTGACTAATTTTGCACAAAATCTTAAAAAAAACAGCTCACAATGATACAACTTTCAAGAAATTTGCTTATCTTTGCCCTGTCAGTTGAGAAAGACTGGCAACATCGAGGAGAGCGATTAAGCTTTGACCCGTCAGAGAATCTGCAAAATTCAACGTGAATGGGCGAAAAGTCTGAAAGCTGCTTCTCCTGCAGTAGCATATATACTGCTTGCTCCGCTATGGAGTCAGCTCACATATATACCTGCAGGTGTGAGCTGATTTTCATTCTTACATTCACGGGTATTCCAGCGCTCGGCGACGAAGGAGACGCTTTCGAAGAGAAATCGGAGAAAGAACCTTCTGACTAAGGATGTCAAGAAGGCTCACACTCTTTGTATGTAAGTGAAACCTAAAAACAAAAGAGACTATAAGTATGTACCATCACTACACTGCATGCAGAGTCACAGGAAACGGAAATATTGTATTTCCTGACGAAATCATCATTGAGGATGACTGCGTGACCTATCGCAAGGGGCAGATTGTTGGATACAAGGAGACGAAAATCAATGTCGCTGCCATAGGCTGTGTGTCTGTCAAGGCTGGACTTATGTTTGCAGATGTGATTATAGAAACCAAAGGTGGTATGGCGATACGGGCTCGTGGATTTACTCGTAGTGACGCTCGAGCGATTTCAAGCCTTCTTTATTAATAAAAAACAAAACACTATATATGGCAAGTTACTACGACTCAAACAAAGCAACCTCGGCCAATTCGAGATATTTTATTCTCAATGGTTCCGATAAGCAGCATTTCCCTTTTGAGGGCCTGTATATAGGTTCTCTCAGTGGTGGCGAAATGGAGTTGCCAGCCTTAGTCGATATTTGCGAAGTAAAAGCATTCTGCATGCTTTATAACAATGAGGAAACGCGCAGCAGCGTTAATCGAGTCTTAGAGAAATTAGCCTGGAGAATTGCTATCACTGTACCTGCTAACCTTTGTGAAATCGTATTGTATAATGGAGGTAACCCAGGTGATTCTTTCAACACCCAACAGTTCCTGTTAAATAAATATTTGGTAGGTGATCGTGACAATAGGTTACTCTTTGATGCTTATTCTGATGAGTTCAGTAGGGTTGTAGATGAGGCTTATGCCTCTATCGTTCAGCGCATGTCTGCCATCAATTGTGCTGGCAAGCATACACTTGTTCAATTTAACGAGTCTCTGGGACGTGATGCACGCATAAAATATCAGTTCTTTATCCTTAGTGACTTTCCACGCAACGTACCAATGCAAACGGTGCAGAAATTAGCACAAATAGTAGAAGTTGGTAGTCGTGCAGGCGTCTATGTGATGATGAGCTGGGACATGAATGCAGATTTTGTTGATGCACAGAACGGTTCTTCATCATTTGATGCCCAAGCGATGTTGGAGAATATGGAATTGCTCTTCCCTAAAGATGGAACCTACTATTTCAGTAATTCTGGTCACGACGATGTTTTGAATCGATTTAAGTTGGAACTTGATGATTCACCCATCGACCCAGAGAAAGCCAAAACATGGGCAGCATATATTAATAATGTAGTGGATATGGCCAAGAAGAACGCCCGTCCTTCTGCTCTGAAGCAAGATTTCGCACAGCTTGAGAAAGATTCTTATCAGCCCGTGATGTCTGAATTCCATGTTTCTATTGGCTTGGATGTCAACGATAAGCATCGTGTAACTTTCAAGTTAGATTCGGACCATTTTACCCATGGATTTGTTCTCGGTAAGTCAGGTTCAGGTAAATCGGCACTATTAAATAACATTATCTGTAGTGCTATCATGAAATATTCACCAGAAGACTTGATGCTTTACCTTATGGATTTCAAAGGTGTTGAATTTAACACTTATCGAGGACTGAAACATACAAAGGCCGTTTTTGTTGATGCCAACGATCCGCATATGACCCTTGAAGTGGTCCGTGAACTTTATGAGGAATACGAACGACGAATGGCACTATTTGCGAAAGAGGGAGTAAAACAGATAAAGAGTTACAATGAGAAATTCCCAAACCATCGTCTGCCACAGATTTTATTTGTTGCTGATGAGTGCCAAGTAATGCTAAAACGGACTGCTACCAGTGGCTTGGAGTATCAAATACAAAAAGAAATAATTGACAAATTAATAGGATTAGCAAGATTGGGACGTGCAGGTGGAATCCATTTGCTGCTGGCTACCCAACAACTTGAAGGTGTTGATGAACCTGAAATATTGGGGAATCTATCAGAATGTTTCCTTCTGTTGAGTGCCCCGCAAGATTCTAATAAGCTGGTGCCAGACAGTAGTGATCTTACAAGCACTCAGACAGCAGGATTGGCATGCTATTATCATGACAAGAAACTACAAAGTCAATTCCAGTCTTTTTTTGCAACAGAAGCGGAAACGGCCACAGTTATTGAGGCTGCACAGAAAAAGGCCATGAATATTCCAGGAAATGGCGAACTTTATTTTGATGGTTCTGCAAAATATTGGCTGAAGGATAAAAAGGAATTAATAGAAGATAATAGCTTAGATTGTCCTTTTGCTCTTGTTGGTCAGAATATTGGCATGTGTGCAAGAGCTACCATGCTTCCTCTGCGAAACGACTTCACGGAAAACATTCTCATATTTGGCACCAATAAGGAAGAACAGACAGCTACTGTTGCTATGAATGCATTGGCTTCGCTCATGATGTCGTATCAGCATAAAGGAATAGCCTGCCGTTTCTTTGTGATAGATTGTCTGGTTCAGCAAGATAGCAAATACAAAGCTCTTCTTGAAGATTGGAAATCTAAAGGTCTATGCAAACTGATTCCTCGTCAAGAAAGTGGCAGTGTATTACATGGTCTGGTGGATGAAATTTCTAATAATTCAGCTATGCCAACTATTTTGGTAATCATTGGTCAGGAGCGATTCATCGAGATGAAGCGTAAACTCTCTCTTCAAGGATTATCCTCAGATATGGATGATTGGGCAGATATGAATGATTTTGATTATGAATCGCCAGAACCTTACCCAGAATTAGAGATTGTCGATGATGCTGTAATTCCAGAATTAACAGAAGAGCAAATGCAGATGTTTCAACAGAAGTTGGAACAGGAAGAGTTGGTCGCAGATACTCCAAAGCAGGAAGAAGAGGAACAAAAGGAGATGCCCAGTCTTGCAGACAGAATGACATATCCAAAAGCTCTATCCTATATATTGGATGAAGGACCGCTTCAGGGAGTACATACGGTGCTGATGGTCGATAAGCCTGGCAACATTCTCTTTGAAGGCGACTATGACACAAACGATACTGACAAGTTCCGTCATAAGATTATCCTGCGCTCTGAGAACAAATTCCTGAGCCCCATGCGTTTTAGTCAGGAAATCGATGTGGAAATGTTAAGTGACAAATCTGATCGTATGAGGGCATATTACTATCCTGAGGGTGATGACCCAGTGCTCTTTACGCCTTATCAAATGCCTGATACAGATACAATTTAACAACTCAATACTTATAAACCCTTTAAAACAATAAAATTATGGCAGCAGATGACAGTGTAATGAAAAATATTTCTCAAGTAGAGAATTACAGTAAAAATCTTAAAAAAGCTCAAGATGATTTACGACGTGCAATTGATATCATCAGGAAACAAACTGAACAAATAGGTCACGTATGGAAAGACAAGCAGTTTGAAAGTTTTCAAAACGATTTTGATCATAATATTAAAGATCCAGTATTGAAAGCAGCAATGATGATAGACGCAGAATCTGATTACATCAAGAAATTAATTGACTTACATCGTCAGATACGATCCACAAATCTTCGCAAATGATTAAAACAATAAAGATATGCCAGTAGATTTTTCATTCCTACAGAATGCTGCGCCTGCAAAGCCTGAACAGCCAGAGAAAAAGCCTGATACAGGTTTGGCGAATGTAACGGTGCGCGTAGATGCCGACTGCTTCATGCAGTGCGATGGTGAGTTCGTGGATGTTCCGTTGAAAGCAGGACAAGTGACAAAGACAGAATTACCAACAGGCCAACACCTGCTTGAGTTTTTAAGTACGGAGAATCCTAACGTCAAGGTAGAAAAGATGGTTGATTTCCCAGAATCGGGGAAAAACTATCTTGTCGTTGTCAACGAGTTAAAGGCAACCATTGCTCCTTCTATGCCTCAGGGACAACCACAGCAGACAGCACCTCAGAATCCTTATTTGGATCAGTTGAACCAAATGCAGTGGAACAACCCGCTTATGCCTCCACCTATGCCAGGTATGCCACAAACACCTCCACCGATGCCTGGAGATAATAATAAATAATGTATAACAGAAAAAAATCAAGATAACTATGAGTTTTTTCGGATTTAGTACAAAGAAAGAAGTTGAAGAGAAAGAACGCTTAGCAAGAGAAGAAGCTCGTCGGCAGGCTATGGGCGATTTGGCCGAGCGAGACAAAAGAACTAAGGAGTCTGTTCTGCAAGGACAGCAAACAGACCTTTCTAATTTGGCCAAAGGAAGTCAAATAAAATTTAGAATACCATATTTCGATGTCTTCGACCCACGCTTTGAGAATTTTGCAGTTCCTGTAGCTGTCGAATGTATGTTGGTTTATGCTGTGGATGATATTGCTCATTTCAATAGTATCAACAAAACGCAAAACATCAATGATGGCGTATTTCAACAGAAGTTGAAGGGACAAGTAATTAAGTTCGTTAAAAGCGTTGTGACAAATGCTCCAATGGATAATCAGATACAAGTCCTTCAATTAGAGCGTAAAATAGTAGAAATCAGTGAGCTCGTTCAGAAATACGTTACTCCAAAGATTGAAAGTTTGTTTGGTGTTAATGTGCGTAGCATTGATGTTACCGAAATTGTTGTAGATAAGACCAGTCGAGGTTATCGCGAACTGAAGGCGGTCACAACGGATTTAGAAAAAGATACCCTACAGACTCGTACGAGTCTCAACCTCGATGCTATGAAACGTCAGCAGGAAATGAGTCTTGGTGGACAAGAGGAAATGCAACGTATGCAGTTGGAGCATCAGCGCGAGTCCATGCGTATTCAGCGTGAGGAGTTGCAACGCGCTTCTCGTCTGCAGACGGAAACAAATTTCCTTGGTGCTCATCAGGCAGACCTCAATGCTGGAGTCCAGATGGCTCAGGCACAGGCTCAAGGAAGGATGTTTGCTCCCCAAATGCCACAAACACCTCCTATGTCAGGAATGAGTGGAATGCCTCCAATGCCAGGCTCTGTGCCTCAAGTAAGTTATATTGTCGGTATCAATGGTCAGCCCTACGGTCCTTGTAATTGGAATCAGCTACAGCAATTAGTTCAGCAGGGGCAACTTACTCACGACACCATTGTATGGACACAGGGCATGTCTCAATGGCAAAAGGCAGGTGAAGTAATGGAGCTGGCACCTTTATTCCAAGGAACTGCCCCACAAATGCCACCGATGCCTGGAATGTAAATAAGTGATAAAAGATATATTTTTCAAACTAAAAACAATAATTATGGCAAAGAAATTACCAGAAGAGCTTGAAGCTCTCATTCAAGAGTATTTAACCGATGGCGTTATAACAGATAAGGAGCGCCAAGTCATTTTGAAGGAAGCCGAGAAGATGAAGCTCGACCGTGATATGGTAGACCTTATAATCGACGCACGACAGCAGAAGATTGATCAAGAAACTGATTCTGCTGTACGGCGTCAGAAGGGGAAACAATGTCCTCATTGTGGAGCATACGTCTCACAAATGACAGACAAGTGTCCTGAGTGTGGCCAATATATTACGCCAGAGGCAACCAAGGAGCTGGAAGAGATTCTTGACAACTTGGAAGAAGCACTTGTAAACATGAAGGCAAGAAAGGATATAGAACGCAATAAAGCAACTGTTGAGCGATATGCGCGTAAAGCAAGAATGTACTATAGCAATCACCCAAAGATTAAGGTTCTTCTTGCGGAAATTGATGCTGATGTGCAAGAAACTGAAAATAGATTAAAATCGGAAGAACGCAAGGAAGCTGTGACTTCTTTGTTGAAGAATATCTATTTTATTGGCTCTTTGATTATAATAATTGGCTTTCTTATTATATTCCTATCGTTCCCCAATGTAGAAGAGCGTAGTTATGGAAAAGAAACTAGTTATGTTGGAATCGCTTTTGGTGTGACCTGCATAATTGGAGGAATCGCTAGAATTTTTGGAAAAGAAAAAGTTTTAGATTTTTTAAAATCTGATATGGGAAAGACTATTATTGGTTTTTTGGGCTTCATTTTGTTTTACTTTGCGATGTACAAAATAATAAAGATGATTGCGTAGAGGAGGGAATTTAGAATAGACTTGGAGTTGATTAATATGGAAACAATATTAACATATTGTTAATTTAAAAGTTTTATGGCAAACAAGGATAATAGTAAGTATACGGTAGTGTATGTTTTTGGTCCTACAAGATGTAAATCATCATACCTAAATGATGAGGTTTTAAATAGAGGTAATGGAGAATTTGTAAAAATAGGTAAAACTGATTATGTTGGCGATTTGAATGATTGTACCATAGAAACTCTTAAGGAGACGGCAATCAAAAGATGCCAGCAAGAATCAAAAACAGGAATCTCTGATTGGTGCGATATATACGATGTTTTCATATTCCCGCAGATTAAGGGGCGGAATGTAGACAATGTTATTCGCAACATATTATGCAACGATGTTTATTCTCTAGACAATAGCAAGGCAGAAAGTAGGAATGCAAAGGGCGACATTATGCCAGGTAAGGAATTTGTTTATGGTGTTAGCCGAAATCACATAAAACATGCTGTGGAATCTTACTGCTTCCAATTAATCCTAGCTTCTGAAGAGAAGCTTGAGGAGATTCGAACTATCTGCAGAATTAATGCTATTATGACTAATAACAACGACGACGAAGATAACTCAAATGAGGATGATCACAGTAGAAAGAATCGTGATGTCAATATGATTTTGAGTCCAGGCGATGTTGTTTACTTAATAGATTCGAGAGACAAGAACACACCAGTATGCGATGAAAATAATCACCAAATCCAAGCAACATATGTTGGTGATAAGAAATTTAGTTACAACGGCGAATCTCCAAAGTTCGCATCACGTCTAGCAATTGATTTAATACATAAATTCAAGAACGTTTCTTATCCAACAATTAGTGGAAATCATTGCTGGCAGACTGAAATTGAATCAGAAGGGAACAAGTCTAAAAGAGTATCGTTAGCAAGTCTGTATGATTCAATGTTATCCGATTAAGTGACAAATTATTAGGAGTTGATGTTGGTGTTAATTTTATAACCTCTCGATGCATAGGAGAATCGTAATAAAGTTATGAAATTTAAGACTGGTAAAGACACGAATGTGATTACAATAGTAAGAGAGGAGGAAGTGTTTACAAATAGTGCTACCATTCAAAAGGGAGCTTTTGGTGATTTCTTAGAAGACATCAAGGAGATAATAATTCCTGAAGGGATAACCTCCATTGAGGAAAATGCTTTTGAGGGCTGTACCAATCTTACTACAGTAATTCTTCCTGGTTCTTTGAAGCATATAGGGCGTAATGCCTTTGTTGATTGTAAGAGTCTGAAAACAACAGTGCTGCCCGAATCCATCTCTGCGATAGAATGTTGGGGAGAAAGAAGAACCTGGAAAACAGACTTAGACAAACCTTTCACCGATTTGGCACAGTATCTTATTAAGGGACTTGAAATGGAACTCAACCCACCCGTCAATTGGAAATAATATAAACACAGATTATGTCATTAATAGTTTCTAATGGATCTGAAATGATCCGATACAATCCATCAACAGCCTCGATTGAAGCTTCAAATTCGAGAGGCATCTCATGGTTTATGCGCTACAGATGCTCTGGTATGGGGAAAGTACGTGCGCTGACGATGCATAAGGGAGAACTCATTCTTTGCTCAGACCAGGGTATTTATTTCTCTAAAAACTCTGGTAGGGCTTGGTCAAAGCGGAATAGCTCTGAACGGAACTTTGTTGATATCCAAGACATGGGTAACGAGTTGATTGCCACCACCTCAGACGGTCATATCTATGCTTCCTCATCAGGTGGCTTCAGCTGGTTTAAACGAAAATAACTTGAAAGGAGTGGAGATAGGCAGGATTTTGAGAATTTTGTGATAATCGGCATAATAAATTTTGAGGATTTTGTGCTTTTGTGCCAATTATTTGAATTTTTTGAGAATAGTTACTATATTTGCATTTAGAATGAAATCGTAATTACTATGCATATCAATGAAGTAGAAAGAATATTACGTGAGTCCGTAAGCGGTCAAGAAAACCGGTACGAGATAAGAAGGTATTGCGACCACATCTGTTGTGAGTCTGATTTTGTCTTGTTGCGTGACGGATTGGAATATGCTTATTTCAAGTTTGACGAAACAGGCAGGATGAGCAGGCAGGCAATGGGTATCCGTGAAGAAAAGATGGGGACGGCTTCCTTTTATGTTGTACTTAGAGACACTGATGCGTCATGCTCACTCCGCAATACGAACGCCTGTTCTTCTGCTCGCTATTGGGCAGCACATCAGGAACACCGAAGAGGTTATGTCGCTATACCAGCCTTGCTTCTTTGTTCCGTACATTGTCTGAGAGACAGCAGAGCATGTGCAGTACGGTATGCATGAACGACAAGACTGAAAACGATTATGCCCAAAAGTTTATCAGCGAAGCCATGCCTCAGTCAAATGTTATTAGCAGACTTCAAGCCAGAACGTCATCTTCAAATGCTGATACATTCAGTTTTATTCTTTCTGGAAGCAGGATGAGCAAGAAAGACGACCTCAATATGTGGAGGCTATATGGCGATGATTCTAAAGGTGTTAGTTTATGGTATATGGTTGACGATGAACTGCCTGAGCATTTCTTTTTAGCCAAGGTCAGTTATGCTAAGAATGAAGCTCATGCTGAATTGTCCTATCTCTCAAGCAAGATGGGTAAGGGCGTATGCGGGAGGAATTTTGAAATTCGCAACCTGAACAGCTGGCTGCATTTCTTTAAGCCTTCAGAATATGCTGTGGAAGAAGAAGTGCGACTGCTGTACGAAATGAATGACGGGAGCCTGCTTGACACGACAAACGGGAAATGGATTTATAATACATCAAATGGGATTATTGCCCCAATAGTCAGATTCCCTATTACAAAGGTTGACAGCAGATTTCCACTTGTGCTTGAGCGGATTGTACTTGGTCCCAATCTTAAAGAACGTGGCATTAACAAAGAACAACTGCTTCTCATGTTAAAATATGGGCAGATAAATGTAACCGATAACTTTGAAATTACATATTCCGACATCAATAGTTACATAACAAATAACCGTCATAGTTATGAGAGCTACTCCTAAAGAAATAAAATCATTAAAAGAATTTGTAGATAATATGAAATTAAAAGAAAATGCAATGTCAAAGGTAAAAGGACTCATGGAATCGCCCATGTTATATTTGTCTGGTGGGTCAAAGGAATTGTTTCACAGCAATTTCCTCTATTGGTTAGGTGTGAACTATCGTGATGCTTTTCAGCAGACAATGACAAAGCTACATAATATAAATGCCACTTGGCCAGAAGGCTGGGAAGTTAAACGTGAGTATAAGCATTTGGATTTGTGCGTAACCTACCTGAAAGATACAGGAAAGATGCGCAATGGCGAATCTGTTAAGAAAGAGTGTGCATTCATCATTCTGGAAAATAAGGTGAAAAGCTTGCCTGAGCGAACGCAACTGAAACGATATGAGAAGATGTTTGAGGGCTACAATCAGGGGTGCTCCTATGCTGTACTCTCATTGGTAAAAAAATTCCCTGGAAGCAAGTATTTAGACGAAAACACATGTTGGCAACTTCATCATTACGATGAATTGGCAGATGTAATCAGCAAATATTGCACTGCTGATATCCGTAAAGAGCATCAAATATACATTAGCGACTATTGCGCATATGTGAGAGAACTCAGCAAATTGGCTGAAGGATGGAAGGTCGAGGAAGATGATACTTTCTTAGCACAAGAAGAGGGTTTGGCTGAACTGAGACTGAATGATATCTATGAAAAGGTGCGATATGCACAGATTGCAGCCATGCTCGCTGAGAAAATGAAGTCCTTATTGGAAAGTGTGGCTTCTGAAGAGGAGAATGTTGTATTAGGTATGAGCAATGCAGATGTCATTCTGAGGCGTGAGCACAAGGATGCTGAAGAAATTCTTGCATTCTATGGCTGTCCTGAGGCAAAACCTTTTCAGCAGGTGTTTATAGGTAGCGGCATGAGTCATGGCATCGGACTGTTTGAGGCTAAGGTGAAAGTGTCAAACGACTGCTGTCTTGTCTTGCAAGTACAAGGCAACCGTTATTGTCATGGAATAGAAAAACAAAACATCGTTCATAATAGTACCTCCCTATCTGAATGGCTTCGGAATTTTATCGACTTCAAGTTTGGTGGTCTGCTTGACCATAAATCCCAACCCGATTCAAAACAATGTCAATACAAAGACGGATTTCTTTATAAATCTCAGAAAATAGAACCAAACTTTAAGGTCCGTCATATCGTAGATGCAATGAAAAATGATTTAGAGATTATTCTAAAAGCTAAACTAAATCCTAAAATGCCCACAACAACATAACTATATTCTGAATATATGAATGAACTAAGCAACAGAGAACTACAATTAGCACTGAACAAGGTGTGTTTCTCTTCGGACTTTAAGCGTTTCTTCACAGAGCGGCATCATAGTTGTCCAAACGGCATGACGATTGGAGTAACCGGAAATCCGGAAGAGGGCAAGAAGAGTTTCTTCTTAGCACTGGTTATACGCTATTATGGCTACGAGCACTCGTCGAACAGAGGTACTTCGCCATATGATGACATGAAGGACTTTAGTTCTGGAGGTTATCCCTTCACTGAGGAACATCTTGCCACCGTGCTCGAGTACTTCAAGACCCATAAGCCGGAGCTGTATGAGGAATATATAGACGGCGTCACCTTCTATCTGGATGGTATATAATATACAGTAGGGCCAGCTAACTCCAAAACGATTACTGCAAAAATATATAAATACTTTGGTGGATTCGAGTAGAATTCGTATCTTTGCATACGATTAATCATTACGATATGAAAAGACTAACATTATCAACTATGCTTGCCTTTGGGGTGCTGGTGGCACCGGGGCAGAGTGACATTCCACGTGTGTATGAGGTAGAGAATACAGGCAGTCAGTTGACGAAACCTGTGCTGCCGGAACCGGATCAGTTGCCCGTGATCCGTGAGTTACCGGATCCTTTGGAGGGTGTAAGTTCCTTTGCTGACTGGCAGAAGCGCCGCAGTGACATTGCGCATCTGATCCAGCATTATGGCATTGGCGAGAAACCTGTCGTAGAACCCAGTCAGGTGAAGGCCCGTATGGAGGGAGATTCTGCCCTCGTGGTGGATGTGACTGTCAATGGTCAGACGCTCACTTTACGTTCTGTGATCAACTATCCGAAAACGGGTCAACCACCATACGCCCTGATGATCGGTACGAGTATGATCTCCCTGCCGAAGCAGTTGTTCGAGAATCGTCCTATCGCCATGATGACCTATCATGAAAGTCAGGTGAACGACTATTCGCAGTGGCGCCCGCATCATGACAGGGGAGAGCACAATTTCGACCGTCTGTATCCCGAATTGGTAGCGAATGGTGCCTATAGCGAATGGGCTTGGGGGTTGAGTCGTCTGATTGACGGACTGCAACAGTTAGGCTCTGAGGTGACGAAGATCGATACTCGTCATATTGGTGTTACAGGTTGTTCCTATGCTGGTAAGATGGCGCTCTATTGTGGTGCCTTCGATGAGCGCATTGCACTCACCATTGCTCAGGAACCTGGTGGCGGTGGGGCTGCTGCCTGGCGTAAGTCGCATGAGTCGAAAGAGAATGTGGAGAATATCGATAAGACCGACTATCACTGGTTCCTGGAAAGTCAGCGTGAGCACTTTAAGGGCGATTCTGTCTATCAGTTGCCTTACGATCAGCACGAGTTGTGCGCGATGGTCTGTCCGCGTGCCTTGTTGCTGTTGGGTAATCCCGACTACCCCTGGCTGGCGGATGATGCGATGCAACCTTCTGCTGAGGCGGCCAATAAGGTGTGGGAGCGTTTCGGCATCGGCGACCGTATGGACTGGAGTATTATCGGTGGACACATGCATTGCCAGCTTCCTGAGGTTCAGTTCCCCATCGTGGAGAAGTTTATCGATCGGTTCCTACTGGAGAAATAAGGAAAACAAAAAAGAGGCAGAACAAGTTTCTGCCTCTCTTTATATCATAAAGGTGGGAATTATCCAACCTGACTACCTGGCTTCACATCCTTCGTTGTCGTTACCACGCTGAGGCTCTCGTCAGCATCAACGGCTGAGAGGATCATACCCTGACTCTCGATACCCATCATCGTGCGAGGGGCAAAGTTGGCTACGAAGAGAATTCGCTTGCCGATGAGTTCCTCAGGGTTCTCATAGAAAGCAGCAATACCAGAGCAGATCGTACGATCTGTACCTGAACCGTCATCAATAGTGAACTGCAGGAGTTTCTTGCTCTTCTTCACCTTCTGGCAATCCTTGACCAAACCAACACGGATATCGAGTTTCTCAAATTCCTCGAAGCTGACGGTATCCTTGATGGGTGCTGCCTTATAAGCAGCAGCCTCGTTGGCTTTCTTGGTAGCCTCCAGTTTGTCGAGCTGCTTCTGAATCACCTCATCCTCGATCTTCTCGAAGAGCAGAGCGGGCTCGCCCAGCTGATGACCAGCTTTCAGGAGGTCTGTAGAACCCAGCTGCTCCCACTCGAAACTGTCGATAGCAAGCATCTCACGGAGTTTCTTCGAAGAGAATGGCAGGAACGGCTCGAAGGCGATAGCGAGGTTGGCTGTCAGCTGCAAGCAGATGTTCAGAATCGTCTCGCAACGCTTGGGATCTGTCTTCCAAACCTTCCAAGGCTCGCACTCAGTGATATAACGGTTACCGATACGGGCGAGGTTCATCGCCTCGAACTGGGCATCGCGGAACTTAAACTGCTCCAGCAGTGCCTCCACCTTAGCCTTGACATCCTTGAACTCCTCAAGGGCCTGCTTATCTACATCCTGCAGTTCGCCACAAGCAGGAACTATACCGTTCCAGTATTTCTTGGTAAGCTGGAGGGCACGATTCACGAAGTTGCCATAGACAGCCACCAACTCGTTGTTATTACGATCCTGGAAGTCCTTCCAAGTGAAGTTGTTGTCCTTGGTCTCAGGCGCATTGGCTGTGAGCACATAGCGCAGCACATCCTGTTTGCCAGGCATATCTACCAGATACTCGTGGAGCCATACAGCCCAGTTACGAGAGGTAGAAATCTTATCGTTCTCCAGATTCAGGAACTCATTAGCGGGCACATTGTCAGGCATGATATACTTGCCGTGAGCCTTGACTCCGTCTTCGCCTGTCACGACTTGGCCATCCAAGCAAGCTTGGCGGCTCGCGCTGTTCCAGGCTTTCATCATCACAGGGAAGATGATGCAGTGGAACACGATATTGTCCTTACCGATGAAGTGAACCAGACGTGTATCTTCATCCTGCCACCACTTCTCCCAGTTGCCCCATTTCTCTGGCTCTTTCTCACAAAGTTCCTTCGTGTTGGATACATAGCCGATAGGTGCATCAAACCATACATAGAGCACCTTACCCTCAGCATCCTTTACAGGTACGGGGATACCCCAATCCAAGTCGCGCGTCATCGCACGGGGCTGCAGGTCCATATCCAACCAGCTCTTACACTGTCCATATACGTTGGGGCGCCACTCTTTGTGCTCCTCCAAGATCCACTGCTTCAACCAGTCCTGATACTCGTTCAGCGGCAGATACCAGTTCTTGGTCTTCTTCAGTACAGGAGTCGAACCAGAGATTGTTGACTTCGGATTAATCAACTCAGTAGGACTTAGGTCGCGCCCGCACTTCTCACACTGGTCACCGTAGGCACCCTCATTATGGCAATAGGGGCATTCGCCAGTTACGTAGCGATCTGCCAGGAACTGCTTAGCCTCCTCGTCGTACAGCTGTTCTGTGGTCTCCTCAGTCAGTTTCCCCTCGTCGTAGAGTTTCTTAAACCACTCAGCAGCAAATTTGTGGTGCGTCTCGCTGGTGGTACGGCTATAGATATCGAATGAGATGCCGAACTCCTCAAACGAGTCCTTAATCATCTTGTGATAGCGATCCACCACATCCTGTGGGGTGATACCCTCTTTGCGGGCACGAACGGTGATGGGCACGCCGTGCTCATCAGAACCGCCGATGAACAGCACCTCGCGCTTCTTCAAGCGAAGATAGCGCACATAGATATCAGCAGGCACATACACACCAGCCAGATGACCGATATGCACGCCGCCATTAGCGTATGGGAGCGCCGACGTCACCGTCGTACGCTTGAAAGTCTTGTTTTCCATTTCTGTAAATACGTATTTATTATTTGGGCTGCAAAATTAATAATATTCCACATAAATACCAAATTTATGTCACAAATGAATGTTAACATCTCATAATAATAAGGTATATGATTAGACTTTTGCCCATTTTTTGAGTCATATCTGTAATAGAGACACAAAAATACGAAATAAAGGAGTTATGAAGAATTTCAATTTTTACGCACCGACAGAAGTGGTATTCGGTGATCAGTCGGAAGAGCAGGTGGCCCTGCTGGTGAAGAAGTATGGTGGCACAAAGGTGCTGGTACATTATGGCGGCAAGAGTGCTGTGCGCTCAGGTCTGCTCGACAAGATCTGCGGTCTGCTGCAGGAGGGTGGTGTGCCCTATGTCACCTTAGGTGGAGTGGTGCCCAATCCCCGTTTGTCGTTGGCCCAACAGGGTATCGACCTGTGCCGCAAGGAGGGTATCGACTTTATCCTGGCCGTTGGTGGCGGTAGTGTGATCGATTCTTCTAAGTGTATCGCCTATGGTGTACCTTTCGAGGGTAACGTGTGGGATATCTATATGGGTAAGGCCGAACCTAAGGAGATGTTGCCTGTGGCAGCGGTGCTGACCATCCCTGCTGCTGGTAGTGAGATGAGTGAGTCGAGTGTGATCACCAACGAGGATGGCGATGTGAAGGTGGGTTATTCCAACAATCTGAGTCGTCCCAAGTTTGCCATCCTGAATCCTCGTCGCACCTTTACCTTACCTCCTTACCAGACGGCTGCCGGTGTGACCGATATGATGATGCACACGATGGAGCGTTACTTCACCAAGGACGACGATATGGACTTCACCACCGATCTGGCCGAGGCTGCGCTGCGTTCCATCAAGAATGCCGTCTTCCCTGTGCTGAAGGATCCTGAGGACTATCGCTATCGTGCACAGATCATGTGGGGCGGTTCGCTGATGCACAACGATCTGACGGGTTGCGGCGCTACTGGCGACTGGGCAACCCATCAGCTGGAGCATGAACTGAGCGGTATGTTCGATGTGACCCATGGTGCTGGTCTGGCTGCCATCTGGCCGAGTTGGGCACGTTACACCATGCACGAGAACCTGCGTCGCTTCGTGCGCTTTGCCGTCAACGTGATGGATGTACCCAACGGCTTCACCGATCCTGAGGGAACTGCCGAGAAAGGTATCCAGGCGATGGAGCGTTTCTATCACGCCATTGGTATGCCTATCAACATCAAGGAACTGATCGGTCGTGACATCACCGATGAGGAGATCAAAGAAATGACGCGCAAGTGCAGTCGTGACAACACCATCACCTGCGGTGCGCTGAAAGTACTCCAGGCGCCTGACATGGAGGCAATCTACAAATTGGCGAGAGGTTAATCCCCTCGCCTTTTTTGATCCTGTTTTTGTTTTTTTGCGGGTGCAAAAACGCTTTTTGCGCGAAATAGGCTGAGAAATTCAAAAAATATGCTTATCTTTGTGCCAAAATCGAAATGAACACCTAGATCATGCGCAAAAGAATGAACCTTTTTATGAGATTATCTTGCTTGCTGATGCTTGTATTTGCTACTAGTAGCATCCAGGCACAGGATCGGCTCTATGCCGATGAGTTCCCTCTGGGAGATGTGACTCTGCTCGACGGACCGCTGAAGAAGGCCCGCGACCTGAATATCCGTGTACTGATGCAGTACGATAACGACCGTCTGTTGGCACCTTATCTTAAGGAGGCAGGACTTACCCCTAAAGGAAAGTCGTATCCGAACTGGGACGGACTCGACGGACATGTGGGCGGACATTATCTGACGGCCCTTGCCCTCAATGCCGCTACGGGCAGCAAGGAGTGTCAGGAGCGACTCGACTATTGGATCAGTGAATTGCAGGCCTGTGCCGATGCCAATGCCAAGAACCATCCCGAATGGGGCAAAGGCTATGTGGGTGGTGTACCAGGCAGCGACCGCGTCTGGTCTGCTTTCAAGAAAGGCGACTTCGGACCCTATTCAGGTGCTTGGGTACCATTCTATAATCTGCATAAGATGTATGCTGGTCTGCGTGATGCCTATGTGTATTGTGGCAACGAACAGGCCAAACAGCTTTTTCTGGGTTTCTGCGACTGGGCCATCGACCTGACGGCAGGTCTTTCTGATGCCCAGATGGAACGTGCCCTCGATACGGAGCATGGTGGTATGAACGAGGTGTTGGCTGATGCCTATGCCATCACTGGTGAACAGAAGTATCTGGATGTAGCTAAGCGTTTCTCGCATCGCCGACTCCTGAACCCGCTGATGCAGCGTCGTGACTGTCTCGATAATATGCACGCCAACACGCAGGTGCCTAAGGTTGTGGGCTTCGAGCGCATTGCAGAACTTGGTGGCGATGAGGCTTACCACACGGCTGGTGCCTATTTCTGGGATATCGTCACGGGTGAGCGTTCGCTGGCATTCGGTGGTAACAGTCGTCGTGAGCACTTCCCCAGCAAGGAGGCCTGCAAGGACTTCGTGAACGACATCGACGGTCCTGAGAGCTGTAACACCAATAACATGCTGAAGTTGACGGAAGATCTGCATCGTCGTAATCCTGAGGCCCGTTATGCCGATTTCTTCGAGTTGGCCACCTTCAACCATATCCTTTCGACTCAGCATCCTGAGCATGGCGGCTATGTGTATTTCACATCAGCCCGTCCGCGTCATTACCGCAACTACTCCGCTCCTAACGAGGCGATGTGGTGCTGTGTGGGTACAGGAATGGAGAATCATGGCAAATATGGTCAGTTCATCTATACCCATGTGGGTGATGCCCTGTATGTGAACCTCTTCGTGGCTTCTGAACTGAACTGGAAAGAGAAGGGTATCAAACTCCGTCAGGAGACCACCTTCCCCTATAGCGAGACTAGCAAGATCACTATCTTCGAGGGCAAGGGTCAGTTTGCTATGCAAGTGCGCTACCCGGGTTGGGTAAAGCCGGGTCAGTTCTCTGTGATGGTGAATGGTCAGCCCGTCAGCATCGTCACGGGACCCTCATCCTATGTCACCATCGACCGCCAGTGGAAGAAAGGCGATGTGGTGTCGATCAACTTCCCGATGTATAACTATGTGAAGTACCTGCCTAACCTGCCGCAGTATATCGCCTTGATGCACGGGCCTGTGATGTTGGCGATGAAGACGGGTACGGAAGATTTGGCTCATCTCATTGCCGACGACAGTCGTTTCGGACAGCTTGCCGTGGGAAAGAAACTCCCCATCGATCAGGCGCCGATCCTGATCAATAATGATATCGAGCGTATCGCCGACCAGCTGCAGCCCATCGCCGGCAAGCCGCTTCACTTCACCATCTCTACCAAGATGGTTAATGAGATTCGCAATGAGCTCATGCCTTTCTTCGAGCTTCACGATGCCCGTTATATGATGTACTGGCTCGCCCTTTCGGAAGACAGTTATCAGGCTTATCTCGACAATCTGGCTAAGGAGGAGCAGGAGCGTCAGGCGCTTGAATACCGTACCGTTGATAAGGTGCAACCTGGTGAGCAGCAGCCTGAGAGCGACCACTTTATGGAGACCGATGACTCGTTCGTGGGCAACTCCAACGATGTGTTCTACCGTGATGCTAACGATGGTCACTATTTCAGTTATCTGATGCAGACGGGTGGACAGACCGATCTGAGTTTGCGCCTGAAGTACTGGGGCGTAGGCGAGTGGAAGAGTCACGAGTTTGACATCTTTGTCGATGATGTGCTGGTGACCTCTGTCAATAATACAGGCAAGTACCGCATCTCCGAATTCAAGTACGAGACCTATCCGATACCCGCCGAAGCGCTGAAAGGTAAGAAACAGGTGCGTGTGAAGTTCGTGGCCAAGCCCAAGAAGCAGATTGGTGAGATTTATGAAGTAAGATTAGTTAAAAACTCATAGTCATGAAGACTGACATACAGATTGCACGTGAATGTAAACTTGATCACATCAGTGAGATAGCTTCCCGTCTCGGTATTCCTACGGAAGAGATCGAACCCTACGGACGATATATGGCCAAGGTGCCTATCTCGTTGATCGATGAGAAAAAAGTGAGTCAGAGTAAACTGATCCTGGTAACTGCGATCAGTCCGACGAAAGCTGGTATAGGTAAGACTACCGTCAGTATCGGCTTGACTTTAGGATTGAATAAGATCGGTAAGAACGCAGCTGTGGCCTTGCGAGAACCCTCGTTAGGTCCTTGTTTCGGTATGAAGGGTGGTGCAGCAGGTGGCGGCTATTCGCAGGTGTTGCCGATGGAGAAGATCAACCTTCACTTCACAGGCGACTTCCATGCCGTCACATCAGCCCATAATACGATTAGCGCCATGCTCGACAACTACATCTACCAGCATCGGAAAGAAGGCTTCTCGCTCCGTGAGATCTTTTGGAAACGGGTGCTCGACGTGAACGATCGTGCTTTGCGTAACGTGGTGACGGGTCTTCGTGGCGATGGCGTTGTCTCTGAGACGGGATTCGATATCACCCCCGCTTCGGAACTGATGGCCATCCTCTGTCTGGCCACCAGCGAGAAGGATCTGCAGCGTCGTATCGAGAATATCGTGTTGGGCATCACTGCCGATGGAAAACTCTTCAAGGTAAAGGATCTTGGTGTGGCCGGCGCCATTACCGTACTGATGCGCGATGCCCTCAATCCCAATCTGGTACAGACCACAGAACATACACCTGCCTATATACATGGAGGACCTTTCGCTAATATCGCCCATGGATGCTCCAGCGTGGTTGCCACAAAGATGGCGATGACGTTCAGCGACTATGTGGTGACAGAGGCAGGCTTCGGTGCTGATCTGGGAGCAGAGAAGTTCTTCGACATCAAGTGCCGCAAGACGGGTCTCCAACCTCGATTGGTGGTCATTGTAGCCACTACACAGGGTTTGAAGATGCATGGTGGTGTGGCGCTTGAACACATCAAGGAACCAAATGCCAAAGGACTGACGGAAGGTCTGAAGAACCTGAACCGTCACATCCGCAACATGCAGGGTTTCGGACAGCCCGTTGTCGTCACCCTCAATCGTCACGATACTGACTTGGCTGAGGAGATTGACATCGTCCGTAAGAACTGCGAGGATCTGGGTGTGGGCTTTGCTGTGAACGAGGCTTTCCTGAAGGGTGGCGAGGGTGCTACGGAACTGGCTCAGATCGTGGTCGATACCATTGAGCGTCAGAAACCGCTGCCCATCCGTTTTACCTACAAGGAGGCAGACTGTTTGGAAGACAAGATCGAGAAAGTGTGCAAGGGCATCTATGGTGCTGCTGCAGTGGAGTATAGCAAGACGGCGAAGAAGAAATTGGAGGATCTGCGCCGCACCTTTACTGACGAGGACGGAGCCATCGCCCATTACCCCGTCTGCATCGCCAAGACGCAGTTCTCGTTCTCGGCCGATTCCACGCGATATGGCTCTCCCGAGGGCTTTACCATCCGCATTCGTGACGTCATCCTGAACTGTGGCAGTGAGATGATTGTGGCCATTGCAGGCGACATGCTCCGTATGCCGGGATTGCCAAAGAGTCCGCAGGCAGAACGTATCACGATTGAGAACGGTGAGATAGAAGGCCTTTCGTAATTCTTGTGAACATATTTAAACCTAATTATCAAGATAATGAACAAACGATCAATCCTCAGTGCTGTCCTTCTGACAGCCGCCATGGGCCTCAGTGCCCAGAAGCCGATGACCGCCCCTGCCGGCGGCAAGGCAATCAGTGATGAATTAATCGGTATCTTCTTCGAGGACATCAACAACTCAGCCGATGGTGGCCTCAATGCCGAGTTAGTACAGAACGGCTCTTTCGAGTTCAGTATGGCCGACCGCGACGGTTGGGGTCCTGGTACCGCTTGGAAACAGATCCGTCCGGGTCATTCGTTGGGATACCTGGAGGCCTGTAACGAAAACCCCGTTCATGCCAACAATGCCCACTTCATGCGTCTCCATATCGAGCGCACCAAGGAGTTCTATGACTACAAGGGCTGGAGAGGTTTCGGTATTCAGAACGACGGTTTCGACGGTATCTCTGTAAAGGCTGGCGAGAAGTATGATTTCTCTGCCTTCATGCGCAATGTGAAGGGTGATGCCAAGAACATTCGTGTGGCCCTTGTTGAGCAGAAGCCAGGTTGGCCCCCATCAGATCCCAGACTCTTGGCTGAGGCTTACTTCAAGGTTGAAGCAGGCAACTGGCAGAAGTTCGAGGCTGTGTTGACGCCCGATTCAACCTGTCAGAAGGCTTCCCTCCAGATTCTGGCGCTTGACAATGGTGACATGGATATCGACGTGGTGTCGCTGATGCCCGAGGATACCTATAAAGGTCATGGCCTGCGTAAGGATCTGGCTCAGGCACTCGCCGACCTTCATCCGAAGTTCATGCGCTTCCCAGGCGGTTGCGTGGTACATGGCGGTGGTGACGGTTTCTGGAACACCTACCGTTGGAAGACCACCATCGGTCCGAAGGAGACCCGTCGTCAGCTGAAGAACACCTGGGGTTATCATCAGAGTTGTGCACTCGGCTACTTCGAGTACTTCCAGTTCTGTGAGGATCTCGGTATGGAGCCCGTACCCATCCTGCCTGCCGGTGTGAGTTGTCAGGGCACCAACGGCGGTTGGAACATGTGGCCGACTCAGGCTCAGGAAGTGGTGCCGATGTCTGAGATGGACGAGTGGGTGGCTGAGGCTATCGACCTGATCGAGTGGGCCAATGGCGATCCCGCCAAAAACAAGTGGGCAAAGATGCGTGCCGATGCAGGTCATCCCAAACCCTTCAACCTGAAGTATCTGGGTATCGGTAACGAGGAGAAGATCTCTCCTGAGTTCATCGAGCGCTTTAAATATATATATGAACGCGTGATGAAGGCACATCCCGAAATCATCATCGTGGGTACTGCTGGTCCTGGTTCTCATGCCGACAATCCCGACTTTGAGAACGGTTGGAAGCTCGCTGAAGAACTGGCTATGCCGATCCTCGATGAGCACTACTATGAGCCCAACGAGTTCTTCCTGAACAAGCGCCAGTATGACAACTACCCCCGCGACCGCAAGACAAAGGTCTATCTGGGTGAGTATGCTGCCAAAGACAAGAAGTTCATCGATGCGCTGGCTGAGGGTCTCTATCTGCTTCACGTAGAGCGTAATGGCGATGTGGTCAGCATGACCTCTTATGCACCTCTCTTCGCCCGCAAAGACGGTACCCAGTGGAATCCCGATATGATCTATTATGACAACGAGCGTCCTTACCTCACCTGCAGCTACTATGTGCAGCAGCTCTTCGGACAGTCTTCAGGTAACTACTGGTATGGCGACTGCGTGAAGTTCGAGGGTGATGCCGCTGATGCTATCCAGCCAATGGAGAATGTGCACTACGGTCAGAGCGTGATTCTGAATACCAAGACGCGTCAGCTCTTCGTGAAGATCTGTAATGCCAGTGCTGAGGCCAAGAAAGCCAATATCGACCTGAGCCGCTTCGGCATCAAGAAGATGGCAACGAAGACCACGCTTGCAGGTCAGCCTAACGACGAGAACAACTACGAGGCTCAGCCTATCGCTCCTCAGCAGGAGAAGATCAAGGCCCAGAAGAAGTTCTCACTTGACATCGCACCTTATTCCTTCGTGATGTTGCAGTATCAGCTCTAAGGGTTTGACATACTAAAGAATAATCCTCGGCCAAACGGTCGAGGATTATTCTTTTCGGCTTTTTACTTTTTATTTCACTGCTCGTTTCATTGTTATTTTGCTTTCATAGAAAGTTATGTTCGCAGTGCATAAACATAAGTTCAAGGGCTATGAACACAAGTTCGCAGTCGGTGAACATAAGTTCATGGTGCGTGAACATAAAATTTCAGGAGTTGAAATTTATAACCATCAAAAAGGTCACAATTGTGTTTTTTGAGTTTCAGAATTAACAATTATGTTTCATAATTCACAAAATCTTCAGGAAAACTCACCCATAACTACATTTTATTTGTTTTTAATTTGTATTTTTGACCAGAAATTACTATATTTGCATAATATAAACATAAAAACGATTTTAAATGATGCAATTGACATTGGCTGAAGCTGACACCATCATCGTGATACTTATATTTATCGTGATATTGCTTCTTGTGTTGGGAGGCATCAGCTTGTATTATAACAGGGTTTTCAAGCGGCGAAACGAGCAGCTTCACCGAATACTCGATGCACTGGATGACTATCGTGCAATAGTGGGCGACGGGGAACTGTCGTTAGACGAGCAGGAAGAGGCAGTGAAGATAAAGAAATCGAAGCTGAAGTCGAAGGCTGCCAAGGCCATCCCGATGGGCCAGGGGCAGAGTTTCTTTGTGAAGATGGATGCCCGCGTAAACAAAGAGAAACCCTTTATGGATCCAGATTTCGACCAGAAGTCGCTGGCTGAGTTTATGGAAGTCGATCTGGAGACGTTCCGCAGACTGGTGCCGCGCTATACGGATCCTGAAAGAACGCTTGAGTATATCAACTCCCTACGAGCCGAACACGCTGCAAAGATGCTCATGGAGCATTTGGACTACTCGATGGAGTACATTGCCAGTCAGTGTGGCTTTAAGAATTTAGCAGCATTCAACAGCGCTTTCAAATTCGCCTTCGGCATCACGCCAACGGAATATCTGAACGGTGTGAGCCAGATGTTCAAGAAAAAGAAAGATCCCCGGCCGTAACCGAGGATATCTCTTTAAAGTGTGATCTCTACTTGCTGACCGTTATAATCAATGGTCTTGGAGGTGCCATCGGGGAGGACGATGACGAACTGACGGTTCTTCAGCATCCCCGGGTAACTGCCTTTCTGCGCTCCGATGGTCAGAGTGCCAGTGGCATCATTCCATTGGAAGGCGATGGTGGCATAGGCGCCTTTCTCGTATTGATAGTTGTCGCCCTCGTCTTCGTAAAGCAGGAACGAGCCGTCAGCACCGGGGTAGATGCGGATCTCCAACTGATCCCAAGCTTTCTCACCGACATACTGCATCTCTGGCGCCAATGGCAGAATGCTACCGGCTCGGACAAACATCGGTACGCGGTCGAGGGCAGTCTGAAGGGTGACAGTCTGTCCGCCCTGATAGGACTTGCCCGTCCAGAAGTCATACCAACGGGCACCCTTTGGGAGATATTTCGAAGCAGTCTTCGAGGTAGCCCAATCCACTTCTGCACTTTTCACTCCCTCACGTCTCACTTCTTTCTTGTCCCAGCCTGTCATCGCATCCTCTTGGATGATCTGCTCTTCGGTGTATTGCGCCTCCACAATAGGGGCAGCCAAGATGGAACGGCCGAACATAAACTCATCGGTCATATCCCAGACGCGCTTGTCGGCGGCGAAGTCGCTGAACAGCGGACGGAGGTAGCTCTCGTTGTTGCTGGTCACCTGCCAGGCGGTACTATATAAATAAGGTATAAGGCGATAACGCAGGCGGATCATCTTCTCAATGGCGTCATAGACGGGTTCGCCTTTCTGACCGAACTGCCAGATCTCGCGCGGGGCGTCTGCACCATGACTGCGGAAGATGGGACAGAAGAGGCCGTACTGCATCCAGCGGACATAGAGTTCCTGATATTGGGGGTTCTGAGGGGCGGAACCGCTGCCCTTGGTGTTGTAGGAGCCGCAGAAGAAACCGCCGATGTCGGTATTGAAGTTCGGATTACCTGTCAGGGAGTAGCTCAGTCCAGCGGGCACCTGCTTGCGCAGCATATCCCATGAGGAAGCCACATCGCCGCTCCACATGTTGGAGCCGTAATGCTGCTGTCCGGCAAAGGCGGAACGGGTCATGATAAACACGCGCTTCTGCTCCGACTCTTTCCGCTGGGCCTGATAGACACCGCGTACCGTCTCCAAAGGGAAGGCATTACGCAGGGCGCGCCAAGTGCTGTTGCCTGCCTTGTGATCGTAGTCGGCCTCCGTCGGATCGAAGAAATCGGGGTCGGTAGAGTCCATCCACCAGCCATCGACACCTTTATCAAAGAGGTTTTTCAGGTTCTGCCAGTAGATGGCGCGGGCCTCGGGGGAGAAGGCGTCATAGACGCGTACACCTGAGGGGTAGTCCATGCGTGGTGGCCAGAACGTGAGACCGCTCTGAGGCCAGGTGGCGAAGTCGAAGAGCAGGCCTTTCTCGTCGAGCTGACGGTAGGCTTTGGTCTTCGGTCCGAAACTTGCCCAGATGGAGATCATGAAGTGGGCGTTCTTCTGATGAACGTCGTCGATCATCTTTTGTCCGTCGGCATATTCCTCTGTGAGGAAGTCCATTGCGTTCCACAGATAGTTGGAACCCCAGTACTGCCAGTCCTGGATGATACCGTCGAGCGGCACCTGTAGTTGGCGGTACTGATCTACCACACCCAAGAGTTCCTTGGCACTCTTATATCGCTCCTTGCACTGCCAGAAGCCATAGGTCCAGAGCGGGAACATCGGCACATCGCCTGAGAGATGGCGCATCTGGGCGATCACCCCGTCGGCAGAACCGCCGTACATGAAGTAATAGTCCTCGCAGTCGCCCACTTCGGAAGAGAACGACATACCCTTGGCGGCATCGTCGTCGAACTGGGTGCGTGAGTAGTTATCCCAATAGAGGCCCCAGCCCTTGATAGACTGCAGGACACTCTGGAAATCCTCGAGGTTTGACTGTTCCATCAGCTTATGCTCCCCACGACGGTTCATCTTGCCGTTCTGGATGGTGCCTAAGCCGTAGATGGCTTCGTCTTTATCGAGCTGGAAGGTCTGGGTCACGCGGAAAGCACCGGCATCGGGTCCTTCCGTACGGGGCTCAAAGGTACAGGCACCCTTCTCACGAAGCAGCGTCTTCCCCTTGGCGCTGAAGGTCACAGCACCCGTCTTGGCATCGACCCTGACAGTGAGAACGTCACTCATCAGGGTGTTGCCCTTCTGAGTGACGTTGACATTTTCAGGGCTGGCGATGACCACCAGACTCTGTTTGGTATAGGGATGCCCGATTGGCGACTTGACGATATGAACGATCGACGGGGTGAAGAATTCCACCTTCACGTCGGTGTTTCCTGCCTGTATCTCTACAGGACTTCCGTTGACGGCAGCTACTGCCATACAGAGCAGGGCCGCCAGAAGGCATCTTCTTTTCATAAAGGATGATAGTTTTTATCCGCGAGCCTCGATCTTCTTATTGATATCGTCGATGACCTCGTCGGTGAGTTCGTACTTCGAGATGATGAACATCGCCAACAGCAGCAGGGCAGCGGGGATGACACATACCAGCCAGAGGATACCCTCTTGAGCCTCAGGTGTCTGCTCGATCACTTCGGGGTTGTAAGAGACGTAGGCCAGGATAGCGGGAGCTACCACACTACCTAAGGTCATACCAGCCTTGAAGAAGATACCCGTCAGGGCGTTCACGATACCGGCAATGCGCTTGCCGCTGACATACTCACCGTAGGAAATAACCTCAGGTACCAGTGCCCACATGTAACCAGTAGCCACGATCACACCCGTTGACTTCACGAACTGGGCGATATAGACGATCGTCATGCTGGGCTCTTCCATCTTAGCTGCTACATAGAGGAAGCCCATACCGATGATGGCGATACCAAGGAAGATGTAGAACATATTCTTCTTACCCACCAATTTCTTGATCATCGGTACCAGCGGCATGAAGATAAACGACGGGGCTGAACCCAGACCCATGAAGATTGAGAGCTGGTCGGGCGAACCGTGCATGTTGCTGTTGATGAAATAAGCACCAGCGGCGTTACCGATCGACATCATAGCGAAAGCGGTAATGAAGAAGAAGGCGATGATACGCAAAGGACGGTTGTGGAAAAACTCCATCCACAGGTCGCTGATCTTCACGTTGGCTGCCTCACTGGCATCCATCACCACGCGTTCCTTACACTGGCTGAAGCAGAAGAACAGCAGAGCCAGACCTACACATGCATAGATGGTCATCGTGGTGAACCAGGCAGCAGGATCCTTCGGCAGTCCCTCAGCCTCCTGATCGGTGAAATAGGCGATCAACAGGGGAAGACCTGAACCTACAGCCAGACCACCGCAGTTAGCCATGAACATACGGACAGAGGTGAGGATGGTGATCTCATCGGTGTCGCGGGTCAGCGAGGAGTTCAGAGCACCATAAGGCACATTGATAAAGGTATAGAGCAGCGTCATGGCGATGTACGTGATGTAGGCGTAGAGCAATGACGGTGCGAAGCCGTTCCAGAAACAGAGGATGGCAAAGCCGGTGAGGGGGATACCGACAAATACCAGATAAGCACGATATTTACCCAACTTGGGGTTATTCTTGTCGATGAGGGCACCTACGATGGGGTCCCAAATCACGTTTGCCACGTTACCCACTGTGAACATCACAGAGACATCGACGGCATCGAGGCCATAGATGTCGGTGTAGAAGAACAGCAGATACATACATGTAGTCTGGAAGATTAGGTTTTGTGCCAGGTCACCAGAGCCGAAACCGATGCGCTGGAGCCAAGAAAGCTTGTAAAAGCCTTTGTTTTCGTTAGTTGTTGCCATAATTGATAATATTTGTTGTTGTTTTACTTCTTCACTTGCAACTCAAAGGACGACATGGGAAGTCCTGAGAGCGAACGGGCATTGGCCGTAATCGGATTGTCCTTCCAGGCATAGCGAACCGCATAGGCCACACTCATTGGATGGAAACCTTCCGGCAGCGTCAGGGTGATGGTCTTGCCCTCTGCGGAGGCTTTCACATTCTGGAAAACCTTGTCACCATCAGCGGCAGCCACCTCAAACTCATGCAGTTCTCCTGATTGGATGGGTTGGTCGAGCGTGAGGATGATCGTGCCGTTCTTCACCTCTGAAGCCACAACCTCAGGGGAGAGTTCCACCTTATTATTATATATAAGACGGTCGAAACCGAGACCGATACGTTCTGCCACTTCCTTCTTGCGGAGCGGGTGGATGTCAACGGGTTCGCCAACATCATTGATGACAGCCAGTTCGGCTCTGGGGTCATTCTTGGCTGTGAGGCGCTGGGCTTCGCGAAGGGCTGCCCAACCGCTGTTCATGGGTGCTGTCTGAGGCGTGAGAGGGGAGGGGAAGCCTGTCTGCTGACGTCCGTCGTGGTTGGCGAGCTGCACAATCACGAAGGGCATCCTCTGATCCTGCCAGCGGTCGCGCCAGCAACCCATCATCTTCTTCAGGTAGTCACCATAGGGCGCAGGGTTGCCTGTATTCGATTCACCCTGGTACCAGACGGCACCAGAGATGGCGTAGGGGGCTACGGGATAGACCACCGCGTTGTAGAGGGTGGTGGGAATGTTCTGCAATGAGATATCGCCACTGGGACAGTTAGGCATCTCTGAACCCAACTGCATCTGCCAGTTCTCACTCAAAGGCAGTACGTCGGATGGCATCGGGTTCTGACTGAAACGGTCCTCGCCGAAAGCGATCAGATAGGGTTTTTCAGGAATGAAGTGCACCAGACCGTATTTATTGATGAAGCGGACGGTTATCACGTTGTCGCCTTCACGCAATAGTCCCTCGGGGATGTCGTAGCGGCGCGGCGGATACTGATATCCGGTATGACCGATCTGCTGACCGTTCAGATAGGTGAAGTCCTGATCGAAGAGGGTGCCCAACAACAATCGGGCGGGTTTGCCGGCATGTGCCTTGTCGATATTGATATGCTGGCGCAGCCAGATGGTACCCACGACGGGACGATGGGTTGTGGGAGAGACAGCCCATTTGGTGTCCCACTGACTGACGGTCTGCCACTGGCTGTCGTCGAATGATGGCGAGGTCCAGTCTTCTTGGATACCAGGATCCGTGTCTTTCAAAATCTTCTGCCATTGAATCTCAGCCTGCATATTGGCCTGTGCCTGCGCCTTCACGTAGTCGTCGTTCTGGAAGAACTCGGCCCGCTTCACCAGTTGGGGATAGTCTTCGCGTAAAGAGTCGGCAGAGATCCAGGCCTCGATGGGTGTACCGCCCCAGCTGTTGACGATGATACCCTGTGGTACGTTGGTCTTCTCATACATCCGTTTGCCGAGGAAATAACCGACGGCGGAGAAGAGCCAGGCGTTCTGCTTGTTGACAGGCTTCCAGTTGATGGACGTCGGACGGATATCGTCCTTCACACCGTGGACGGCTGTCTCGTTCTGGACGCGGAACAAGCGGATATCGGGATTCTCATAGGTATCGATCTCCTGGGTGTATTGCGGATAGACACGCTCGATTGTGACGTCGATGTTCGATTGGCCCGAGAGCAGCCACACGTCACCTATTAATATATTAGTCAATACGATGTCGCCAATAGTCATCGTATAGGGACCACCAGCTTTCATCTTCGGCAGGTTGATGCGCCAGTTGCCCTGAAGGTCGGCTGTTGTCACATATTGTTTGTTGTTGAATCTGATAGTGACCATCTCGCCTGTTTCTGCCTTTCCCCAAACAGGGATAGACTTACCTCTCTGAAGGACCATACCCGACTGGAACAATTGGGCCAGGCTTACCTTGGCTTCAATAGTGGAGACACAAAGGAGTGTCGCAACGATACATAAGATTTTCTTCATAATTGTTGAATTGACGTTGCAAAAATACAAAAAAAAACGATGAAACGGGCGAAAATACCAAATTTCTTATATAATGATACAATTTTAAAAACAAATGTAACATATCAGAATGTCTTTTGAGCGCTTTTTCATTATCTTTGCAGACAGTTTTTTGTTCAGTATTAGTAAAAGTAAGGTATGAAGGGTTTTTCCTCTCAGAAAATATCATTAGGCGAGAAGATCGGTTATTCGGTAGGTGATGCCGCAGCCAATCTGGTGTTCCAGATGATGATGATTTTCCAGTTGAAGTTCTATACGGACGTATTTGGACTGGATGGCGCAGTGGCAGGTAGTATCCTGATGATCGGTAGCTTGTCGGCAATTGTGGTCGATCCGCTTGTTGGTATCCTTTCCGACCGCACGAAGACCCGTTGGGGTAAGTTCCGCCCCTGGGTGCTCTGGACGGCCATCCCTTTCTGTGTCTTCTATTTGCTTGCTTTCTATAATCCCGGCATTGAGGAGAAGAGTATGGTAGCTACCTATGCCACGATCTCCTATGTGCTACTGATGACCGTCTATTCCTTTAATAATATACCATATACCTCTTTGGGTGGTGTGATGACTAGTGATATCCGTGAGCGCACCAGTATCACCACCATCCGATTTATCCTGGTGACCATTGCCCAGTTCGTGGTACAGGGTCTGACCCTTCCTTTGGTCGATCAGTTGGGAGGTGGTGACAAGCCTAAAGGTTGGACGGCTACTGTTATATTGTATTCTGTTGTCGCCTTGGTTTTGTTTGCTGTGACGTTCTTCTCCACCAAAGAGCGTATCCAGCCGCCACCCGCTCAGAAAGTGAACATCGCTGAGGATATCAAGGATACCGTCTCCAATATCTCTTGGAACTCGATGGCCTTGCTGACCTTTGCCATCTTTATCACGTTGGCGATGTGGGGCTCCGCCATGAACTTCTATTTCCAGCATAATGTCGATCAGCGGGCGCTCTATGAGTTCCTGTCGTTCTTCGGATTGTCGATAGAGCAGGATCAGGCCTATTCTATGGGCTTCTCTGTGTTCAATATGATGGGAGCCATCGTGCAGTTCGTGGGTGTGATCACCCTGTCGCGTTATCTGGCCAACAAATATGGTAAGAAGAATACCTTTGTGGTCTGTCTGTCGCTGACGGCCTTCTTTACGGCGCTGTTCTATATCCCGTCACCAACGGATGTCAGTCTGCTGTTCTTGCTCAATTTCCTGCGTTCTTTGGCCTATGCTCCTACTATTCCGTTGCTGTGGGCGATGATTGGCGATGTGGCCGATCATATCGAATATGAGAACCACCGTCGTGCGACGGGTTTCTGTTTCTCGGGAATCGTACTGGCCCTGAAGTTGGGTCTTGGCTTCGGTGGTGCCATCGCAGGTATTATCATCTCGATGTTCGGCTATGTCTCTGGTGATGTGTTTGTGCAGAACGACAGTGCACTGGAGGGTATCCGTCTGGTATCGAGCATCATTCCTGCCCTCCTGTTTGCAGTTGGTGTGGTGGCGCTTCACTTCTATCCGATTACCAAAGAATATAATGAGAACATGCAGGCAGAACTGGCCGCCCGACGTAGAATCAGTAATAACAGCTAGTAATATATCAATAGTAACAATCTAAAAAGATAAACGATTATGGCAAAACTACCACGTTATTTGTTCCCGAGTGATTATATGGCTGACCCTTCAGCCAATGTGTTTAACGGTCGTCTGTACATCTATCCCTCTCATGACTGGGATGCCGGTGAGTGCTTCGACGATGATGGCGGTCACTTCCAGATGAAGGACTATCATGTGCTCTCTTGGGACGACATCGAGAATGGTGAAGTCACAGATCATGGTGTGATCCTCGACGTGAAGGATGTGCCCTGGGCTGAGAAGCAGATGTGGGACAACGACTGTGTCGAGAAGGATGGTAAGTACTACCTCATCTTCTCTGCAAAGGCTTATGACGGCGTGTTCCGCCTGGGTGTAGCTGTGGCAGACAAGCCCGAAGGTCCGTTCAAACCTATGGAGAAGCCCATCCGTGGCTCGTTCTCCATCGATCCCTGTGCCTTTAAGGATGACGACGGACAGATCTATGTCTATTTCGGCGGACTTTGGGGCGGACAGCTTCAGTGGTGGCATCCGCTGCCCAATGGTTTGGCACCTGTCTATGGTAAGTATGGCGACCAGAACGGACTCATCGACCTGGGTGCAGCGCCTGACCACAAGGGTGAGCTCTTCACCACTGCCGATTCACCTGCCATCAATAGCTGCGTGGTCCGCTTGAGCGACGATGTACAGCAGTTTGCTGAGGCACCTCGTAACGTGGTAGTTCTCGACGAGAACGGTGAGCCCATGAAGGCTGGCAATCCTCACCGTTTCTTCGAGGCCTCTTGGATGCACAAGTATAATGGCAAGTACTACTTCTCTTACTCTACCGGTGACAGCCACTATCTGTGCTATGCCATTGGCGATTCTCCTTATGGACCGTTCCGCTATCAGGGCGTGATCCTCGATCCGGTGGTAGGTTGGACGACTCACCACTCTATCGTGGAGTTCAAGGGTCAGTGGTATCTGTGCTATCATGACTGTGTGCCCTCTAATGACATTACGCATCTGCGTTCACTGAAGGTGCAGCGTCTGTTCTACAATGAGGATGGCACGATTCAAAAGGTTGTGAATGACTGATCATACACTTATTACCAACTATTACATAGCTCACCGTGACGAGCTGCTGGCTTATGCCTGCAGCCGTCTTGGTGACAGTTGTCAGGCGGAAGACATCGTGCAGAATGTCTTCCTCCGACTGTTGACCTCCAACAAGCTGATCTCAGAGGTCACCTTGCCGGCTCTGGTCTTTGCTATGACACGCCATCTAATCTATGATTATTTCCGTCATCATACCGCCGTTGAACAGTATGAGCATTATATCAAAGGGGTATGTAGCGAACAGACGACAGAAGAATCCATCCTCTCAGTCCGTGAGGTGATGGAGCAGATGGAGCGTGGACTGGCTCGTCTGCCAGAGAATTGTCGCGAGATCTACCGTCTGCATATTTATGACGGTATGAAGGTCAGTGAGATCTCCCAACAGTTGGGTGAGGGATATAAAAGCGTGGAGCATCGCCTTGGTGCTGCCCGCAAAGCCATGCGCCATTATCTTCGTAGGTATGCCTGACAAGAACCAAATCAGGTTCTGTAATTAGATGTTTTTCTCAATGGTCAATACATTGTGATTGTCCTCGTATGCATAGCGGACGGCATCCATCTTCTTGATGACGAGGAAGATGCCAAGTCCGCCGATGCGGCGTTGTTTCCAATGTAACTTGGTGTCGGGTTTTGGTCGTTCCAAGGGGTTGAAAGGTATGCCGCCATCCTTGAAACGGATCACGATGCGGTGGTCTGACTTTTCTATCTCCACGTCGAGAAAACCCTCTACATCATTGGGATAGGCGTAGGATGTCACATTCATGACGATTTCCTCACATGCCAGACGGAGTACAAAGCCGACCTTCAGACTGCACGAGGAGACCTCGGGCGTCTGTAGGATGGCTTTGAGTATCTCGCGGGCCTTCCCTTTGATGGGTTGGAAATGGAATTCACTCATCACTTATCACTTCTTCCCACCAAGATGATGATGGAACGTGGACCTACCAAGATTTCCTTCTGACTGTCGATCAGGGGTTCCTTTCCTGGTTCGGCAATATCGGCAGGAGCCTCCATCCCTGTATTGGCAAAGACGTGCCAAGCCATACCTTCGGGCAACTGTGGCAGTTCAAAGCCGTGCATCTCCCAATGCATGTTCATCGCCACATAGATGAAGTCGTCAGGCAAGCCATCGGTCTCTGCATACCGTCCGTTCAACATGAAAGCTGCCGTGAGGTTATGATGGCCGCTCTCTGGTTGCCAGGCTTTCACACCGTGCCATGAGAAATCGGGGTAACCGAGGTTGCGATAGTCGCTATGAGTCAGATGCTCGTCGTAGCGCAACACCTTATGCTGGCGACGGAACTGGATGATTTGCTTGAAATAGCGGAAGATGTCGGCATTCTTCTCCAGATCATTCCAATCGAGCCATGCAATCTCATTGTCTTGACAGTAGGCGTTGTTATTGCCTTGCTGGGAGTTGCCCATCTCATCGCCAGAGAGCACCATCGGGATACCCTGACTGACCATTAGCAGTGTGATGGCGTTCTTCACCTGACGGTGACGCAGGGCGTTGATGTCGGCATCGTCCGTCGGCCCCTCGCAGCCACAGTTCCAGCTGTTGTTGTGATTCTCGCCGTCGCGGTTGTCCTCGCCATTGGCCTCATTGTGCTTGTCGTTATACGACACGAGGTCCATCAGCGTGAAGCCGTCGTGGGCTGTGACGAAGTTCACACTGGCCTTGACGCCGCGTCCTTGTGAGGCGTAGAGGTCTGGCGAGCCGATGATACGCTCCTTGACGTCGCCGAGTACCCCTTCGTCACTCTTCAGGAAGCGACGGATGCTGTCGCGGAACTTACCGTTCCATTCAGCCCAACGTCCCCATGAAGGGAAGGAGCCCACCTGATAGAGTCCGCCCGCATCCCAAGCCTCGGCGATGAGTTTTGTCTTGCCAAGTACGGGATCATGAGCCAGCGATTCGAGCAATGGCGGGTTCGACATAGGATTACCGTTCTGATCGCGTCCTAAGATGGCTGCGAGATCGAAGCGGAAACCGTCGATATGATAGTCGGTGACCCAGTAACGGAGGCTCTCGACGATCATGTCGCGCACATTGGGGTTGTTGCAGTTCAGCGTGTTGCCACAACCGCTGAAGTTGAAGTAACCGCCATCGGGAGTTAGCATATAATAGGTCTTGTTGTCGATGCCGCGATAGGAAATATAAGGGCCTCGCTGGTCACCCTCGGCGGTGTGGTTGAACACCACGTCGAGCATCACCTCTATGCCGTTGGCATGTAGTCGTTTCACGAGGTTCTTCAACTCATCCACCTGCATCGAGAATCGTCCTGACGAGGCGTAGGCGGCCTTAGGCGCAAAGAAGCCCACGTTGCTGTAGCCCCATAGGTTGTAGAGTGGATGACCATCGACAGGTGAGGGCCGATAGTTCTCAAACTCGTCGAACTCATGGATGGGCATCAGTTCGACACAGTTGACACCCAACTCCTTCAGATAGGGTATCTTCTCGACGATGCCGGCAAACGTACCTTTGTGTTTCACACCAGAGCCAGTACCACATGTGAAGTTACGCACATGCATCTCATAGACGATGAGGTCGTTGACAGGCGTCTCCAACGGCAGGTCGTTCTCCCAGTCGAAGTCGTCGAACACCACACGGGCACGATACTGATAGATATTGTCCAAATTGGGTTGCTTTCCCCACACGTCGCGACCCACGATCAGTTTCGCATAGGGGTCGAGCAGAATCTTTGTCTTGTCGAAGCGATGACCTTCTGCCGGAAGGAAGGGGCCGTCCATGCGATAGCCGTATTCGATGTTCTCGTAATCGAGGTCGAAGACCATCATCGAGAACACATTACCCAGCCGGAACTCCTTGAAGAAGGGTATCTCGATAAAGGGCTTCTCCTCGCGGTTGTGGAAGAGTACCAGCGTGCAGTCGGTGGCATAGCGGGAATACACAGAAAAGTTGACAGCGTTGCCAATGACCATAGCTCCAAAAGGATAGGGTCTGCCTGGGCGCAACTTCAATCCTTGGTACTCATGGGTAGGAAATAGATCAACTCTATGCATAATCGAAGAAATTATTGAACCCCGTGACATCCATAATGTCCTTGACCTCGTCGCTCACCCCTTTCAGATAGAGTTTCAGTCCTTTAGAGGCTGCCACCTTCTTGGAATAAAGCAAAACGCGCAGACCTGTACTGGAGATGTATTTGCAGGCAGTCATATCGAGTACCGCATCGCAACCTTTCTCTAAAATGGTCAGAATCTCTTTCTGTACTTGTTCGTGGTTGAAAGAGTCCAGCTCTTCGCCTAATTTGTAAGTTTCCGTATTCATAGTCTTATCCACTTTTCACTATTCACTTCTCACTTCTTTGTCCAGTCCATGCAGTTGCGCACACGGAGGTCGGCATAGGGTTCTGCATTGAAAATCGAAGGATTGTTAGTCATCAGCTGCTCTGTTCCATAGAGGAAAGAGAACGGTCTGGGCAGTCCTTTCGTAAACTCAAGGGCTTCCTGCAACAGGTTCACATCATCGTGACAATCGAACAGGAACCTGTCAGTGTCGTGGTTATCGAGGAAGAGCACCAGCTTGAAGTCCTTGGGGTACTTGGCGAAGTGTTCCTCCACCTTGAGCTTGAGCGTCGCATTACCCTTGATGCCGCGCCCTGCATGGACTTCTTCCAATAGGATGTCGCGATAGGCAAAGTCGAGGACACCATCCAACGTACCCACGTAGTCGGCTTGCAGGTCATCCTGAGAGAACGGCTTCGTTTCCTGCGCAAGGAACTCCTGTAATCTGCCGTCTGTCTTGAAGTACAGCTGACTGGCCAACTGCGGACCAATGCCGAATGCCCACACCTCGCCGAATACGACGATATCGCTGCGGATGGCCTGCATACGCTCACGGAATTGTTTCAGGAAACTGTGCGGCTGACCTAAAGCATGGTCGATGCGGAAAGCATCTACACCCATACGGACAAGCTTTTCTGCCGTTTCAATCATGAAGTTCGCCACCTCTGGGTTCGTCAGATTAAACTTGGGTAGGTCGCCAAAGCCTAAGAACGACACGAACTCATCGCTGTCGTCATTCTTATAGAAGAACCAGTCGTGGTGCTTACCACCGTTCTTCAACAGTGATGCCTCAAAGATCGGCGCCTGATACCAGCAGTGGTTGGGCACAAAGTCGCAGATAATCCGCATACCCTTGTGGTGCGCCAGGTCGAGCAGCTGCTGATAGTCCTCCCACTTACCATAGTGCGGATCCACCTCGTCGAAATTCAACGTGTGGTAGCCGTGATAGTTGGCTGTCTTGAAGATGGGCGAGAGCATGATGGCGTTGAAACCAAGTTCCTTGATGTAGTCAAGCTTGTCGATGACTCCTTGCAGATTTCCCCCGCAAAAAACGTTCTCACTCTTTGGTGGCGTCTGCCAACCTCCGTTGAATCTGTCGATCAGCAGATGATAGATTCGGATGTTATCAAACCATACAGCGTTATTCATAATTGTTTTTGTTTAAAAATGATCTACGGCTACAAAGATAAGCAATTATTTTGAAATCAGAGCATTTATCTCAAAATAATTTGCTTATTTAATGATCAGCGTGGTCATGTGGTCTGGAGCGAAAAGGTCGCAGGCGACGGTCTGAAGTTCCTCGGCAGTGATGGCGTCGATGCGTTGGTAGAGGGTTTCGAGGTCCCGTTCATGACCATGATGCAAATAGCTTCTGCCAAAGTCGAGGGCAAACTGTTCACGGTTATCACAGGCAATGGCAAGCTGACCCTTCAACTGACGTTTGGCAGCGATGAGCTGTTGGGGGCTGAGGGGTTTCTGCATCAGACGGTCCAGTTCATGACGCACCAGTTTGCGACAACGGTTGACATCATGATGATCGCAACCGAAGTAGATGCTCCAGATACCTGTATCACCATAGGTTGCCATTGTACTCTCAACGGTATAGACCAGTCCGTGACGCTCCCGTAGAGAGAGGTTCAGACGGGCATTCATGCCTGGGCCACCTAATATATTATTAAGGAGATAGAGCGTCATACGACGAGGGTCGGTATAGGCGTAGGCCTGACAGCCCGTCATTACATGTGCCTGATGGGTGGAGCGGTTTCGTTCTATGAATTGGGCGTTTACTCGTCTAACGTGGGCTGCAGAAGCAGGTTCAGGAGTGGGTGTGTGACTGTCTTCAGGCGTCAGACGCTCCAGATTCTTGCAGAGTCGCTTGAAGTCGATGTCACCATAGACAAAGAACACCATCTTATCAGAACGATAGTTACGATTCACAAAACGAAGGGCATCGGCAGTGGTATAGGTACGCAATTGCTCCGCATTGCCAAGGATGTTATGTCCGAGGGGATGACCTTCGAACAGCAGATTTTCGAACTCATCATAGATCAGTTCGGCTGGTGAGTCGTTATAACTCTCGATTTCATCGCAGATGACCTCTACCTCCTTGTCGATCTCGTGTTGCGGATACTGGCTATGGAACACGATGTCTGTCAACACGTTGACAGCCTCGGAGAAGTGTTCCTTGGAGATAGCTGCGTAATAGACGGTATCTTCCTTGTTGGTGAAGGCGTTGAGTTCGCCTCCTAATCCCTCAATGGCGTTGATGATCTGGATGGCATTGCGACGAGCCGTACCTTTGAAGCTCATGTGCTCGCAGAAATGGGCCATTCCTTCCTCACCAGACAACTCATTGCGTGTGCCTGCAGCAACGTCGTAACCACAATAGACCACCTGCGAGTTGGAGGGCAGATGGATGATGCGGAGACCATTTTCGAGGGTATATGTGTTATATTTTGTCATTTCGTGTGCAAAGTTAAGAAAAAAAATCGTATCTTTGCAGCGATAACTAAAAAAAGGTATATGCGAAAGGTTATTGGTATTGGCGAGACGATTCTCGATATTATCTTCAAAAACGACCAGCCGA
>JAEEGH010002896.1_pt1 | contig 45637 bp, 39 predicted proteins | sample 9134181 | NCBI WGS metagenome assembly JAEEGH01 (sample SAMN16246544, study PRJNA631951) | gut metagenome | biome: gut microbiome; feature: rumen; material: DP-attached | host: Bos | place: Iran: Karaj | collected 2018-10
TGAACTTGTGGAGATTATCTCCGTCAGACGGGATGGATTCGAGCAGGATCCTCTTCTGGACCGCCTTGCTCTCGGATAGGATGCTGTTCACCGACAGGGTGGAGAGCATCCAGTTCTGGATGGTGTCCTCCTCCAGCACCTCCTCGTTGAAGATGTAGTACCGGAATCCGTCCTTCCTGTCACATTCGATGATGATTCCGAACATGTCGAGGATGGCGTCCCGGTGGCGGTTGAAGGTGCTGCGGGCGATCGGAATGCCCTCGCTCAACTCGGTATCGAGCCAGCGCTGGTTGATTTCTTCGAGTGTCAGGCGGCCGAAACGATGGATAGTGTTCACCAGCCAGATATATTCCTGGAAGAGTGCGTAGGCTTTCATCGGACAAAGATTTATCTCTTCCAAAGATAAGGATTTAATTGCATAACATAAAAAGAACGAGTCTCGAGAATAATCAAGGTCAGCAAGGTCATTATCTCATTGGACGTGTTCGCATTGAATGTTGAAGTAGGTACTCTCGTTCAATTGAGGGGCGATAATCTTGACGTTTTCCAGTCTCAAGAAGAATCCGTTAACTTTCACCTTTACCTCTGGTATTCAGGGATTAAGACATTCTCATTGGAGTCAACATACTTTCTGAATACATAATACTTCTTAATCTCTTTTTGATACTCTCCTCGGTCAACGGCAATTGCTTCCTGTCCACTCTCTCTGTTGAATAATCTCACAGACATAAATCTTGGGTCACTCGACGAATACCACTCCCAACAAAAATGCCCTTTGTCTGTCTCAAAGATCTTGTGCCCTTCGCTGGAGAATAGGAACCTCTTCCCGTTTGACTCAATCTCAAAACCACAGCAATTCAAATCTTGGTAGAAATCCACCGCATCAGGAATGAGCAATTCGTTGGTTGCCCTGTCCAGCACATAAGAGCGCCCCTCCTTAGACACAATCAGGAACTGACCACAAATCGTATCCAACCCATTAGCCGAAAAGCCCAGCTTCTCAACAACCTCCTCTAATTCCCTCAATTCCTGCTTACACTCAGCGAAATCATCATGGAATACCTCAGGGAACCTATCATCATAATTGCCATATTCGATAGTGGGGTTGTACTCCTTTATTTCACCAAAACGAGCGCGCATATGTTCCAACCATTCCTGAAGATTCAAGCTCTCCATGTCTTCTCCATTCCACGTGCAGTGTTCGGAGCATACATATCCATCATTACAACCCAAATCCCTGGCGATATCAAAGAACAAACGCCGGACTCCCGTGGATCTTCCATCATCAGAAAAATACTGGCTGTAGTGGTATCCCGACTCGATCTCCCAGAACCCATCGTACATGTTTAGAGAGATAATATCATACGGTTCGAAGTCAAAACGCATGTTATTCTCGTCATCAAAATCTTCATAAGTAATGGCATCCTCGCGCTTGGCGATTCCATACTTCTTTATCAATCTATCTTCCAATGCGCGTATATAGGCAATCTTCTCCTCATGAGACGATAGCTGATGCAACTCGTCCGCGCGTAAGATCATAGAACAATCTACACCCATTTCTTTTTCTTTTTTATAAAGCCGGATGTCCTTGGAAGAGCATTCCATGGGCAAGCGCTCAAGTTTCCGGATTATCACACCGGGCTTCGCACGCGCCATCCGGCAGATTACTTACTGGTTGTGAGGCTTCGCGACTAATACCCACTCCACCGTGACATCATCGCTTATCGCCAGATCTTCAGGAGTGATGTCCAGGCTCTCGGCGGTGCTTGCCTTGGCCTCTGCCGCAGAGTGGATGTTTCGGGCCTGGGAATAGATGTGGACGTCTTCGTGAGAGTAGTTGATCTTGCTCACTTCCGCAAGCATGCAACCCAGGGCCGCAGCCATGATGTTGGCTTTCTCACGTGCATCCTTGACGGCCCTCTCCAACATCTTCAACTGATGCGGACGCGGATCTTGGACAGTGTATCCGATGTCTATCTGAGCGTCCTGGATGAACTTGCCGACACCGCGGACAATTTTGTTCACCAGAACATTGTCGATCCCGAGGTCAATCTTGATGCGCTGTGTGAGTTTGTAGCCATCCTTCTCATAGTACATATGATGCCCGTACTTGTCCGTAATACTCTTTTCAAAGTCGGAGATATCCATGCGGATGGTCTTTGCCAGCGAGCCCGGTTTATTGTTATACTCCAGGATCTTGACCATCTGGGCGTAATTCTCCTTCGCCTGGTCATAGGCGGCCTGGTACGTTTCAAACCTACCGGAGATATAAACTTCTAAACGAGTGACATCGGGTACGACGTGAATGGCGCCACGGCCGGTAACTGTGATTGTCCTTTCCATTGCTATCTTGATTGGTTTCCGGTACAAAGGTAGAACCAGGATGTCTCATTTCGTGGTACAAAAAAGAATAATCGATCTATTAGAGAGATATAGTCCGGTTATCCAGATATTCTTTCATTCTTACAGCCTGCAAAGCGAATTGTCCTATGTTGATTTGGTCTTGAGATACTTTTCGTATCTGTCAAGGAATTCGTATGGCACATAGTGAGTGTCGGAGAAGTCCCAAGATGAACCATCCTCAGTCTTTTTATCAGACATCATCTGATAACACTTGAACCTTCTCTCCTTCATTTCCCTTGATTCACCGTCAGGACTGTACAGCCAGTTATTCCTGAGCCAGACTCCCAGTTCACGGTATCTTCTCCCGGTATCATCCGAACGAGGAACCGTGAAGAGTTCCTTCCTGTCACTCTCGGACAGCAAGGAATCAAGGGCGGAAAAAGCTGCCTCTTCCGTAACCGGGAAGTCTGCCGATGGCGTGAAGGGCTTCGGCGCCTCACCCCTCCGAGGCAGGATCTTCTCCAGCTTTGAATAACGGAGGACCCTGTCCAAAATGAAAAGGTTATCGTCCCACTCGCATTCGTTACCCCATTCAATCATGAAGGTCGGCTTGTTGGCGATGTAGTAGTCGAGAAGTCCGTAGTAGAACTTGTAAACGAATTCTTCCACGGGAAGGATCATATATGCCGGCGGTTCGTCATCCCGCCAGTCGCAGCAAAGGGTGAAGAGGGCGACATCCTGATAGTCTTCGCGACGTTTCCAATTACCGAGGTAATCGCAGACGATCTGCTGGTAATAATTCTCACAATCGAAACTGAGGACAGAGATGGACGGCCTTCTGCTTATCAGGGAAAGCAGCCACTTGACGATTTCCTCAAAAGGATCATATACATCGCTGAAATCCATCCGATAGACCTCCTTTCCGTTCACGTACACCTTAGAGTCGAGCCATCCGCAATCCGGACCCCTGAAACGGATGTCAAAGGAATCCAGCCTGACCTTCTCGGGCCCCGCCGACTGTATTTCCTGGAGACGCTGGATCCTGCTCTTGAGTTGGATTGGCGAATCGAAGTTTGTCAACCGAATTGTCCTTCTCATAAACGTATAATGATTAGAAAGGCGTTAAATCGCTGATTATCAAAGTATATTATAGTTATATTATAGTCATTATATACGCATTATTGTATATCTTTGAAATCATCTATGTACACATCGGCCGAACCCTTTGTCCGAGTAGGATTGACTCCGGAGATGAATTCCGAAACGTTCAGTAACATTGAATCCTCTTTCCAATGATACACGTCTTGATTCTCCGTATCGTCAAGATACTTGCCGGAGAGGATGTAGTTTTCGAATTCATCCCAAGGCAGAAAGAGCTTGTCTTCCAGGAATCCAGTCGAGGAATAACCTCCGTCAAAGCAGTATACCTTGTCCGCCCCGAATCTTGCGAACACCTCTTTCAGTCTTCTCCGGAAGCTGGCCATGTCCGCCGCCTGGCCCGGGTAAGGATCATCATAGAAGAAGCTCATGTAATCGCTTCCCCTATAGGGCCATCCAGTCATCGAAATCTGGACGATGTCACAGTAAATTCTCAAGAGGTAGATGTCTCCATCCAGATACTCTTTACTTCCTTCAGGTTCCTCCAACGAGAAATTGACAGGCCACTCATCATCGTGCTCGTCTTTCAGCCAGTAGCGAGGCCCGCCCGCATGTCTGATAATGCTTCCCATGATAACGGGTTCATCCTCATAAACGCCGTAATCTACATTGATGTCGAAGATTTCGCTCAATTGGCGGGCGACATCTTCGATGCTATCAGTACGCAAATGATGCCTTCCGGCTGTAACTAGTTGACAACTCATGGTCAGATGGGTCTTATTATCCAAACTAAGGGAACAGGAATTGTCCATTAAAGGGTGGCGTAGTATGCGACATCGGCAGGTGGACACTGCTGTCTTAAATAAGAGGCGATGGTCTCATCGGGCACTCCGTAGCATTCGCGCTGGATGAATCCCTCGTCAAATATCTCGTTAGGGAGGAACTTCCTGTACTCTTCTTCCAACTGCTTGCGGTAATCGGCGATCCTCTTCTTTGTGACGCGGATCTTCGGATTAGCATACTCATTAAACACCCTCGTAGTAGAAGGCTTTTCCAGCAAGCGCTTTACCAGGTGCTCCGGAGTTAGACCGTTGCCGTGAGCATATATCAAACCGACTTGGATCGGGTGCTTTTTCAGGAAATCGATCACATGGGACTCGGGCAACCTGGAATCCAACAGGAGCTTGGAAACGGCCTGGTACCAATACATGAAATACTCCTGACTGACATTGTAGCGTCTATCGGCGCATTCCTTAATGTATTTGTCCAGTTCGGAAGAGTCGTCGCCTATACGAAAATCCAAGACCTTGAAACCTTTATGACCCTTGACCTTCCCAATAAATGAATCAAATGAATCGGCTTCCCAGTGGACATGGTGTATATTAAGGGCGAGCTCCTTGTGGGTTTGGCCACCATAGAGCGTCATGAAATCCTTGGTGTAGCCCGTTATGCAAGCTCGGTAGTTGTCCAGATTCTTTTCACCAAAAGGCATTTCCAAGATCCTGGCACACGAAGCATCCATCACGAGCATGAAGTCCGCGTAGGGGCCATTGGTAATCCACCAAACCTTGGCAGAGTTGGCATCCGTGTCAGGGCCGAATACATATTTTATTCTGGCGTAAGATTCGGCGGACTCAGTATCGTCTTCATGAGACTTGTGATACTTGACCAGAAGGTCATACATCGTCTCGTGAGCCGCAAAGCCGACAAGGTGGGAGATATCCTCATAATCCACTTCTCTGCGATACTCAAATTCCCATACGTGTCTTAGTTCTACCTCCAAGAAAGAGGCTTCCGTCGCAATCCTGTCATACAAATACATGTCATATTCTTCTAACGCGATGTCTGGATTTGCGCCATGTTTGAGCAACTCCTCAGTGCGTGCAAAGTCAAACTGAACGCCGGCATAGTATAGTTCCGCGTCAATGGGACGAGCCCCATTCTTATATGCATCCTCAATGGAATCGAGCCAAAGAGCCTCCTCGATCGATTCGTCAGACCGGGCGGCATAGAAATCGTCCGTGTACTGCTGATAGTCAATAGGGGTGAATTCGATATTGAAGGAGTTCCGAAATATCTCTTTCACTTGAAATACACGGGACCTGAAATCAGTAATGAGGTATTGGACTTCCTTGTTCCAGTGGGAAACATCCCCTATGGCCGCTTCCCAGCATTGGGGAATACGCCAGATAGGAAACGGCTTGGTCATGAAACCGGTATCCTCCAACAAGCGGAGTTCAAAGTGGCCTTCGTCAATGAGCTTCTGAAGCTTGACGGGATTTGCGTAAAACGCGGCGTTTATGGCTTTCTGAAAATAGTTGGGCATGGGTATTAATCCACAAGGATATCTGTCTCTTCATAAGGATCGATGCCGAAGGCCTTGAAAGCCGGGGCTGCAAACTGTGAGAAGGGAGTATGGAAATTCATCTTCGTGGTTGGAAGCCAGCCGTCAAGAAGCGTGTCGTCCAGCATGTTGCTGTCCAGTGACAGGGTGCCTATGTCGGAACGCACCGTGATCCTGACATCGTTCCCGTCAAGCATGGCCTTGTCCGGGAAGATGTCGGCATTCTTGATTGACATGAAGTCTTTGTCATGGGCGAGACGGACCATGCGTTCAAGCGCTTCAGAGGGGATATCCACGGAGGTAACCAGCCGTCTTCCATTGAAGCTTTCAACACTCTCTGCCGTAGCGTTATAAGCCATGGAAGCAGGAATGATGTTGAGATAGAAGTCGAATCCGCCGCCTCCGGTATAGATATAACCCGGCCAACGAGAAATCTTTACACGGACAGTGCCTGCGTTGTCCGCTTTCGCCCTCCTTCCGTGGGAGGGGATGGTTGTGTCTTTTCTATACATAATCGTTTGCATTTTTATTTGTTAACACCATTCTGTAATCTAATGATAGAAGTTAAAAGCTCATTTTTGTCCTGGCGCAGTTTCGCTATGGTCGTTTGCATGCGTTCAATAGTCTGACCTAACATACTATACATCTCTTCTCTTTTCACCTCTTTCCGGTACTTTTTCAAGGCTCCTTTCAAGAGATCACTGTTTTCCGTTTCCAATTCGGCGATTCTGGCTTTCAGTATAGACACAGTGTCGTTGAGTTCATCAATCTCGGACTGCAGTTGACCGTTACGTATCTCGCTCTGTTGAAGCAACAACTTATAGGGCAGTTTCATGAGTCCTTCGCGACCTTCGTATTCGTCGACGAATTCACTGCGTCTCACGCTCGTAATTGCTAGTTTGAAATCATTGCTCATGATAATGATCTATATTCTAGTGTCTTGTTTCCTAATTTCGGTTGCAAAAATATGATTTGGAACTGTCAGCTTTTGACAGGAACGAAAAATATCTTAAAATGTTTTTGACGAATCTCACTTTACATAGCAAAGTTATTCCTGCATTGTATCAAAACCTGGTACAACCTCATGAATTGTAAGGAGCTTAAACAAAATCGGCGCATCTCACGACGCACCGATTCCGACCTTTGAGTTATGTTATGAAACAACAAACTAAGTAAGTTATGAAAACCTTTGAGATATAGCGTAAGTAAGTATCATCCGTTTTCTTGATGCAAAGGTACGGCCGTGTTTTGTCAACTTTTGACAGTTTAAAAAAAGGGAACTATATACCTGTTGTCCAAAAACGGACTAATTAAAAGCCGTAGGTGTGAAAGCCTACGGCTTCGTTTATAGCGAACTCACATACTGTGAAATCTTCTCGGCGTTCTCACTTGCTATAGCGTTGATGATGTCTTCCGAAGCCCTCATACAATCTTCAATGGCTTGCTTGTAACTATCGGAATTGACATCCAAGCCCTCGTTTACGAATTTTCCGTACACGGTAAGGTTGATAACATTGGAATCGGTGGCGTACTCCTTCTCGTTCACCCAAACCTCGCTAATAGCCTTTATCCTCGCTTGAAGGGAGTTGTTACCCTTAATCTTGTTGCTTGACGCATTTTGGAGGTGTGCCATTAGTTCGGTTTTCCAATGGGTGATTGTCCCAATGTCGGCGTTGTTGAGTCGTCCGTAACGGATTAAGCACCAGTTTTGAAGAATCTGCTGTGATAGGTTCGTGATGATTGCCTTGAACATCTTCCTCTCATACGCCATTTCAGTCAGCAGTTGCTTCTTGTAGTCCTCTGCCTCCGTCATTGACAGGTGTTCGTCCATCCTCTTACCCAAGGACATCATTTCGGCCAACCGTAGTCTTTCCTCGTATTTTTTCATATAAGGAGAATAATTCCATTCTATTTGATTACAAGGCTGTTTTTTCCCGTTACAAAATCCGCCTTTATGAGAACGATGTAATGCACAATCACGGCAAGTGGCATTGTTCGGTATATTACTCATATTTGTCATAATCGTTTTCTAAAATATACAAATTTCAATCGGAAAACTCAAGTTGGCTTAGCCAACAGGTATATCGTTCCCTAAAAAAAAGAAGCAAAAAACCGTGTCCTTGTAGCAAATATGCGTAATAGCCGTGATCATTCCATGGCTTAAATATAAAGCAGCTCCCTTAAACAATGCCCCAGCTCATAAGAACCGAGGCTGGAAAGTGATTTGTATAACAGGAATCAGAGCACTCCAAATTCCCTTTGGAAAGGCTTTAAGTTTCCTTCTGGGTTATGACGCAGTCCTGTTCGATAACCGTCCAGGATTGCAAAATCGATGAGACGGAAGACATTCCTGAACTCGTCTTCCTCGATTACTTGGTGGAATAGTTTCGCGATATGTGCCGGCGGATTGGCGAACGCACCGCAGCCCAATGCGGAAAGGACCAGTGAATCGTGGAAGTTGGCCATGCCTATCCTGAAGATCGTGCGAATCTTCTCGAGTGTTATTTCTGTCTCCTCCGGGAACATCAGTCCGTCTGCCCCAATCCGGGGACCGCTGAGGGCCGCTACAGATATTACAGGGATGTTATAAGGCTTTTCCTCAAGAAGCGAACCCTCGGATTCTGGACCGCGGAAGAAAGTGACGATACCGCTGTATACGCCACCATAACGCTCGTCCATCGGATACTGATCATCGTTCATAATAAGGCCCAGATCCGGATATTGGCGGATACGGGCGGAGGAGAACTGATACAGTGACAGAACCAGATCGCTGCGACGGCAGAGATTCTCTTCCTGTGCGCCGGAGCCATACTCCACCAAACCACCAGGCGTATAGAGGTCCGCGAGATTCAGCATCGCGGGATTGTATCCGTCGTCGATAAGTTGCTTGGCGGCCAGGACACAGTCCCTGTTCTCTACCCTTACCTCCGTGGAGACAGGTTCTACTGGGTCAAGCATAACCCTGAAAGGCTCGCGGTACAATTCCGAAGAGGCCATCACATCCGCGACAGAAGGAAGAGATACTTTCAGTCCAGATGGCGCGGTATACCAACCCTGGCGAAGCAGTGCCAGCGTTGAATTGAAGATTTCGATTCTGATTGCATGCTTATCTTCCATAATGATAACCTTAAAGCAGTTTTTTTAATAATTGAGCGGTTGTGTACAAATTTAGCCTAAAAGCTTGACGGAAGCAATGATAATCACATGTTGTGTCAAAATGTGGGACAACACGGAAATAGATCTGGATAATGCACGAACTGTTACATGATTGATATGCGATTCCTCAATATGGGGATCCAACCGGTATCGTCATCGTACAAAGGCTCAACGTACCAGTGACCGGGCTCTGAACCGGAAAGTTCCAGGATCATTCCAGGGAGATAATGATAACACTCCTCGGAAAGGTCCATGGGTATGTCGACTTGATAGTTTGCCCCCCAAGCACCGTCCTTGTAACGTATTTCGACCCGAATGACATCGAGGTCGGAGGGGTTGCGGAGGCCAGCCACGTGGAATCGGATATTGTCCGGGATGGTCCCGCCAAAGATTTCGCGAAGCATTGACTCAGCAAGACGGGTCCTGGTTGAACGCTCGGCGCTTTCGGAAAGAGCGTCCGTGAGAGCAGCCTTACAGGCCTTTTGCATATCCGGCACCGATTTATCCAGGTAAACCATAGCTTCAGCAAAATCTGAAAGCGGACTGAAGGGGTGGATAAAGGAATGGCTGCACTTGCCGAATGGGCGTCCTGTGATATGCGGGGCGATAATAAGGTGGTCTCCGTCGCTCTTGTATCGCTTGGCGCGGTAGACGAAGGAAAGGTTGTCCAACGTAACGAGCGTGTGAACCCCGAAAGGACGAATAGAGGATTTGGAGACCCCCTGGGAAAGCAGGGCGGTGGTCAGGTCGTCCGCGGTTGCAAGGGGACCGTTCCAGTTTTCCCCTGAGAATCTGAAGCTGCTCAGATTGGACCAAACAAGTTGAAGGCCGGTCCAGAACCAGCCTTGCTCGTCCCAACACACGGGACGGCCGTTGATATCGTTACAGCGGTGGAGACTGCGGACGTTGGTATAAAGGGAGGAGGCGAAAGGATTGTCGTAGTTGTTCATGGTCTGAATGGATTTGTACAAACTTATTATACGACGGCTGCTAAGTATCCTTTCATCATCGGCAAGTTATTCTTCATAAAAGTACGTGCTCCAGCCTGCAAAGACTTTTTTACCGTCCTAGTCAGTAAGATTCAGCATTTTCCCTATCTTTGTAATATTGATAAGTATAATATGAAGCTTAGCGAAATTAAAAAAGAACTTGGGGGTAAGGGCACCCTCATTGAGATAGAGACAGGTTACTACGATTGGGTGGCATACAGGAACAAGGACATCCATTATGATCATTTATGCCTGTACCGTTTTGAAAAGTTTATCCATCTCCAGGAAACAACCTCGCCTGTAATCAGGTTCATCTGCGAGAAGTTTGGGGTGGAAAAGGTTTTTGCTTATCAGGATTGGGGACACAGTGAAGAAATGGAGCACTGTCTACTTGGCGAGGACAAGAACGGAATGAAGCATTATGACTATGATTGCTATTATTTGGTGGCAGTGCCGAAGTCGGTTTCCGATTCCATTCCCGCAAATGAGGGAGAATTGATAAAGGAACTCTAAAGAAAAGGGAACTATATACCTGTTGTCCAAAAATGGACTAATCAAAAGCCGTAGGGGTGAAAGCCTACGGCTTATATTGTTTCAACATATTGCGTTATCTCATCCGTGTTTCTTAACAGGACTGCGTTGAATATGCCCTGTGCGTTGTTTATGCAGTTAATTAGCGTTGTTGCATATTCGTTGGACTTCGTATCAATGCCTTCTTCGTAGAACTTGTTGTGTACGGTTAGGTTGACAGCAATCGGAGTTGAAAAGTCGTTTTCTTCCCAAACCTCGTTGAATACCTTCAGCCTCTTTTCGGGTGCGTCGTTTCCTTTTATGGAGTACCTTGAGGCGGTGGCAAGGTGTCCCCTCAGTTCTCTCTTCCAATGCTCTTTTGATAGCGGCTTGCCAGTAATCGTGCAGTAATGAACCAAGCACCAGTTGATGAGTATATGCGGAAATTCATCATCAATCTTCCGCTTGTACACGCCCCTTGGGTACGCCATTTCCATCAACAAGTGTTTCTCCCGTGCCTCCAACACTTGCTTTACGGACTCGACAATTCTCTCTCTCATTTGGGCTTCACTAAGCGTTTTCTTCTTCCTCGTCATATCTAATCGTCTTTTTTAGGGATCTATATACCAGCTGTCCCTCAAGGAACATAAGACAAGAGTCAAATGCTTAATTATAAATAGTATCTGTCTCCCGGGTCAGTTTCAGACGCCCCTTTGAAGAGCGGCGGGGGAGGGACGATCCTCTTCAATCGGTATCCCTGCCCGTCAGTGGGTTCGCCTGCAAGACGCCGGAACGATATGAGGATCCTATCCATGTGCTCCCAGGCTTTCTTCTGCTTTATCTGAAGGTCAAGCCCTTCCGGGAAGCCCGGTACGCCATGCAGCATCAGCTTGAAAGTGTCGTCCTCCCAGCGGGGAGACTCGATATCCGCCGACCATCCCAATTCTTCAATCGCATCGCGGAGTTTTGCCGACGCGGTGCTGTCTTCCGTCTTCATCTTAGCAGGAAATGCGCGGAAAGCATCATACGCATCGCGAAGACGCTTCTCTGTCTGCGCGGAGATTTTATGCATTGGTGTGAAGATTCTCAGGCTGTCCACATGGTCATGGCTGATGTAATGCGGATCCGAGAGGACTATGTAACTGTCGTCGGTGCCGTCCAGATGGAAAGGGTTCGCGTTGATCCGGACGGCCTCCTCGACAGACGGGGGGACTTCCACAACGAAACCAAGATAGACCCTTTCGCCATCCAGTACCTCGCAGAGGTCTCCTTCCCTGAATCTCAGTTGATCGGACCTCCGCCCTGGGAACATCCCGTCATACGGGGTGTTCCGGCTATCCAGAAGCTTGCCGTCCCGGTCATAGACGTATTCGGACAGGGATTGCCAGTCGAGTGCGTACTTTCCAACAGGAATCTCGATAATCCTCAGGCTATGCAGGCTGCTTCCCAGGCAGTCCTCCTTGTCGATTCCTACGGTCTCTGAGACAATCCTCTCGGCTCCGTCCAGGCTGAATGCGCTTCCGACCTTGAGCGTTCTTACGTCATAAGAAGGGTAGTGCGGCTTGCGCCAGTTCCGGTCATAGGTCGCCCATACGTCGAAGACGGATATTACCCTTGTCGTGTGATGAGTTTCGTTTTCCATATGTATTACTGTTGAAATCCTATTCTGCGTCCGGATTTTGATGCGGAGAGCGTCTCCTCCTCGCAGTATTCGGTTAGTTCCTTTAGCCCAGCCATGGTTCCGCTCAGCACATAACCGACGGCTGCCTTTCGGGCGATGTTCTCTATGTTACCTCCTGAGAAATCGTACCTGGATGCCAGGGTAAGCGCGTCTTCCTCGGATAAGCCTCCGATCATCGATTGCCAGATCTTCGCGCGTGTGGTAGCCTCCGGCTTGGAGAACTCCACCTTGAAGATGAACCGGCGGGCGAAGGCTTCGTCACAGAAATTGGAGGCGAGGTTCGTCGTCGCAATGAGTATGCCGTCAAGGTTCTCTATGGCATCCAGGCAGATGTTCTGTATAGCGTTCATCATCTGGTCCACGCTATCTTGGGGACTGTCGATGCGCCTCGAGAAAATGGCGTCCGCCTCGTTGAACAGAAGGATCGGTGCCAATGCCCTAGTGCGGCACATCCGGCTGTAAGTGGTAAAGACTCCCTTGACAGTCTTCTCGGAATCGCCGACCCATTTGCTCTTGAGCTCGGACATGTCAACGGCGTAGATGTCACGTCCTGTGCGGCGGGCGAGCTCGTAGGCCCCGGCGGTCTTGCCGCAGCCAGCACAACCGGAGAAGAGGATTGCGAATCCTTTACGCATGCCCATCTCTGCAAGACGCTCCTGCACCCCTTTGAAATTCACCGGATCCAGCAGGGAGGATAGTCGCTCCATCTGATCCGCCACCCTGCCGTCGTAGAAGAGCTCCCTGGGTTTGATGGTGGCCGAGAGGGTCAGGTCACGGTAGCTCACCTCGGGCTCAGACGCCAGGGTGACTTCAGGAAAGAAAGTATCCTTAACCTCGCCTGAGAGTGCCAGGCTGCCAGTATCCTGGAATCCCTCCTCGCCTCCGAAGGTGACCAGGCCCGAACGTTGGAGATCTGAGCGGCCATTGCACAGGCTGTTGTGGACTGCCATGTCATCCTCGAAGCGATCAGTGTACATCAGGAGGCGCTCGACGGTTACAGATTTGTCCCCATGACATACATATCGGTGGCAGAGAGCCAGGAAAAAACGCTTCTCCGAATCACAGAAGCATGGATTGGACAGCGCCTCGGAGGCCTTGCGGCAGAACAGCAGCTGTTGGTTATCTTCAATGAGCCTCAGCAGATCCTCCAGCAGGCGATCACAGTCGATCCTATCATGCCGGAAGTCGACAAAGAGGACATGGAAGCGGGTGAAAAGCTCGTCAGGAGAGAGTCCGCTGCGTTTAAGCGGAACGAAGGTGGTGTCACGTTCGATGGCCTTCACCGCCTCGCGGCTGACAATATAATTATTATTGAACGAGTCGTGACGGATAATGACGCCAACTTCCTCCATCTCACGGATGGCGGAGTGGAAGTCGAAGAACTCGATGTTCGAGCATCCGATATAATGAGAGAGGTCCTCATCGTCGCATCCATGTTTGCCTGTAAAATTCAATATTGCAGCGAGAAGCACGGAAGCCCTGGCACAGATGCCGAAGTGGTCCGAGACTACCTTGATGTCGTTCTCAAGGTCCCGTACGCTCTCTTCGCATAACCCTGCGGCGTTCACGACCGTATAAATGCGGTTAAGGCTTGCCACGAGACCCTTCAGTTCCAATGTTCCGGAGGCAGTTTGCTTTTCAGTATGATTCTCTGCTGTTCTCATAGATGACAGTTCTTCTTATATCTACTCTTCTTCACTCAAATTCTTACGCGGATTACGAAACAATATCTTACGTGATGCGGGTCTTTTTGCAGCCGCTCGTGCCCCTGTCCGGGACATGGAACATGATTTCCATCATAACCTTCTCCATGATGCCCTGAGGGCCCTCCCGTCCCACTACCTTGACAACGCCTTAATGGGATGGGGAGGTAGGAACTCACAAAGGAAGGGTGAATGCCTCGGCGCAGTCGAGGCAGAAGCCGTGATTTCGCACGTTGATCGGGCCGCCATTGTGCAGGGTATGGCCGAAAAGGTGCAGGAAACCGCCGAGCAGGCGGTCGCCGTCCAGATAATCGTTGACATCGGCCCAGACAGGACTGCCGAAGTCATCCAGCCCACCGCGTGACCAAGAGACGCAGGAAAGACTGCGGAAGAGGTCCGGGCGGGCCTTTTCATCGTGGAGAGCCCGGTTCAGGGCCAGCGGATCGAACTGTCCCTCGCAGAAGAGGGTCCCGTATTCACGCACCCATTTTTCCGAGATGCCCGCGTGGGAAAAGAGCAGGGCCAGGTTGCCGTCCTGTTTGATGTGGACCAGGTCGAAGAGGTCCAGGTTCTCCAGCAGCACGTCGTGGATGTCGGTCCTCCGACGCCAATCCATCCGACAAGTGCAGATGGACTGATCCAGGTAGCCCAGGTCGTGGTTTCCCAGGAGGAGGGTCACATTGTCTGGATGCGCTCTCTTGAGTGCGATGATATCCATCAGCGCCATGAAAGCTTCTTCCGGGGTGATCCCTTCCCAGGCGTATGGATCGAGATAGTCTCCCAGGAAGACGATCCCGTCTTCCTCGTGGCCTTTTACGGCATCTCTCCAAAAGGGACGTCCGTGGACGTCAGGTATGATGATCAATTCTGACATAATAGTATGAAATAAAAGCCCGGTAAAAAGGTATCTAATCCAGAGGGCTCCTTTCTTAATACTTCAAGCCCCACGAGTTATTGCAACGAACCGTAAAAAATACAACATCAACATCCCCCGCCTCCAACTCCATGGTGTTCGACACCCGTGGGAACTGGCACATGTGGTTTTTCGAAAAGGGGAGTGAAAGTTTTCACTGTTTGCTGCGTATTAGTACTGTATGAGACAGAATCAACTGAAAAGACCCGACCAGATCAAGGCCTACCTTGACAAGCACGTGGTCGGGCAGGAGGAGGCCAAGCGGACTCTTTCCGTGGCGGTATACAACCATTACAAGCGGATTCTCCACAAGGCCGACCCCGAGCGCGGGGCGGACGTGGAGAAGAGCAATATCCTGCTGCTGGGCCCTACCGGCTGCGGCAAGACAATGCTTGTCAAGACCATTGCGAAAATGCTCGGCGTTCCTTTCTATATCGGGAGCGCGACCTCGATTACGGCGTCGGGGTATGTGGGCGACGACGTGGAGAGCCTGCTTTCAGGCTTGCTTATGAACTGTGACTATGACGTCGAAAAGGCGAAGACAGGGATTGTCTTTATCGACGAGGTGGACAAGATTGCCAAGCGGGAGGCGGGCGTGTCGGTCACACGTGACGTGTCGGGCGAATGTGTCCAGCAGGGACTCTTGAAAATGGTCGAGGGGCACCGTATGGGCGTACAGCCCCAAGGCGGCCGTAAGCACCCGGAGCAGCCGCTCATTTACTTAGACACTACTGATATCCTGTTTATCGGTTCCGGTGCTTTCGTGGGCCTGGACGGGATTGTGGAGCGGAGGACCGGGCGCGACAAGAACCGGATTGGCTTTGGTAATGAGGCAGTCGCGCAGGACGGCGGCAACCCTTATGCGGACGTGACGGCGCAGGACCTGCGCGAGTTCGGACTTATTCCAGAGTTCGTGGGTCGGTTCCCGGTTGTCACGTACGTTGACCCGCTCGATACGGCGGCGCTGGAGAATATCCTTACCAAGCCCAAGAACAATTTGGTGAGCCAGTACACGGAGCTTTTCCGCGAAGACGGGATTACCCTGACCTTTGAACCGGAGGCGATTTCGGCGGCTGCGCAGCTCGCGACGGACCTGGGCACGGGCGCGCGCGGACTGAGAAGCATTATGGAAAAGGCTATGCGCGACGTTATGTTCGCGGCCCCGAAAGCCGCTTTTATGAATGGCGAAAGGGAGATTGTCGTGACCCGTGAAATGATTCTCGGCGCTAGCCAGGCCGGCCCGGCCCGGGCCATTTGACGAGCGGGGTATTTGTACGAGGTGTGATTGTTATGAAATCACACCTCGTACACGATATCATTTATATGTGCATCGTACAACCCTGCCCTGTCCAGGATAAAGACTCATTCTCTTCAACGCTGGCGCCATGTCACGCACCAAAAGACATGATTACCCTGATTGGCAGCATACTTGAAACTCTAACCTGAAACCGCAGACAGTTCGGAATAGCAGTACCTGCGGTAGAAGAGGGGATTGTCAACTTGCCTCCTGAATCGCTTCCTGCCATGTCTGATTGCAGCGATTGCCTCTCGTTCCGTATCATAGATGAAATCCGCCTGCGAAAAGATCCGGATCAAAGGATTCTGCTTCAATGACACCTTATATGCCCTTGCTCCCCACTTGCCGTCCAGACGCTGGGCAATGACATAGGAAGATCGGTAATCAGGGTAGACGGAAATATAGACTGTCACATCGCGGTAGCCGAAACACGCCCTGTCGGACTTGGAGACGGTCGGCATCCCGAAACCGCTGAGGTATGAAGTGGACAGGATCGCAATGTGGTCGTTGTCATCTTTTACAAGCGTGAGGTCCGCTTCCAACGGGGCACTCCTCATCCAAGCGTAGAGACAGACTGTACCGGGAACGTGGGCCATGTCATCGGTCCTGACAGTGCTGCCATCGGCGCGTTTGAAGGCGCTCATGCCGACATCATCCAGCCAAAGCCGGTGTTCTACCCTGTCCAGCAGAAGGGAACAGGGAGAGGAAACACACTCTGGATCAAGAGGGATGGAAGGCCTTGTTGTAAAAGGGATACCGTTGGCATACTCAATGCTCTTGTGGTCTGCTTTACGCAGAATGGCATGGAGGAGCGTTCCTGGATCATTCGATTTCAGGTCACTGTCCGGTACGCCTTTCATGAGGCTGTCGTGCATGTGACTGTTGACAGCAGACAGCTCCTCGTTCGAAAACAGAGGGGCATAGTAGGACATGATGCGGCGTGAGTAGGCGCCATGTCTTCTGTCCGGGTTCTTTACCTTCTGGTAATTCCTCATGTCGCACAGGTCATGAAGAAGACAGACGACAGTGATACTGTCTGTAAGACCTTCGGCGACAGGATTAGGGCCCATGTCTTCGACAATCTGACGGGCGATCCTGAGAGTCCAAAGGCAATGATTGACGGTGCCTCCCGGCTCCCTGTCGTGACCGCTACAGCTTGCTTCGAAGTAACCACCAGCCTCGATGTCATGAATGAACTCTTCCATGCCACCGCGGCCGATGGCAAGCAATTCCTGGGTAAGGATCTTCTTGTTCTGATCAAGTTCCTGTCTGGTCATTGTAATAGTAATATGATGTGGTCAGTCCATCAAAGTTACAGATTCTTTATACGACATCCAAAGATGAATCTTTCAAAGTCGAAAATTTTACGTAAATAATACGCATTTAAATTTTGAAATGTCGATTTTTATTACATATTAGACGGGGGGTCCTAGGGGGGTGATGGATTGCCAAAAACGGCCTTCCAGCGCACTCAGTGGCCGATTTTCATTTGGAAATCTCGATTTTTTTACATACCTTTGCACACAGAATCTGAGACAGCAAATGACCATTATCAAATAAGCTTCTTCTAGTCGCTCCAGCCTGGCTGACGACTGTCTTCTTCCCAGCAAGTGCCGTCGGTACCAGGCACCAGCAGAACTCTCAACAACCCCATTATACCCGACTTCGGATATTATCCGACTGGGCTTTCTGCGCCCTGTCCAGGGGATTCCTGTGCCTTAAATAACACTTAATATTTACACTAATATGCTGAATATCAGTGAGAAGGATTATCGGCCTCTGGCCGAAAGGGCCGTCCTGGCCTTCACCCGTAACGTCTTCGCCGGGTTCTTCAGCAGAGACGACATTGACGACCTTATTTCCGAAGTCATTCTACGTATGTGGGCAAAGCGTGAGCGGTATGACGAGAACCGCGGTACCGTTAATGCCTGGGTGAACAAAATCGCCCGAAACATTGTTCTGGACGCTGCCAAGCGGGAAAAGCGCAGTCGCTCCCTCTTCTCTTCGGCCACGTTGGAGGAGAGTTTGGACGACGAAGGCAACGTGGTTGGTATTGTTCCCGTGGCAAGTGACGAGACGGACGCCCAGGTTATTGCCCATGACACGGAGCGTGCTTTTCGAACTGCGGTCTCCAAAGGGCGCGACGGCCGCCTGCTCAACGGCCTGATTCTCGGGTACGACGCTGCCGAGCTGGCTGCGGCGGAGAATGTGGGGACCCCGGTGATTCACACAGCAGTGTGCCGACTGCGCGGAAGACTGCGCTCCGTAGAATAGAAAAGGGGCGTCAATGCCCCTTTCCTACCACATCTCCATATAATCGTCCGACTCTCTGGTATGTTTGGCGATTGTAGGATCTCCAGTGTAAGATTCTATTTGAAACCCTGTAAATAAAAAAGAAGCAGCAAGCATATGACAGACACCAAGACCACACTACAGATTGTCATCGACCAGACGATCGCAGCCGATCTCAACCCACTCAGATCCTTCCTCTTCTCCAACCCTTCCGAACCCCTCATAGCGACCGGCTCGGGCGGAGCCGAGACGGCGGGAGAGTTCGCCGCACTCCTCTACGGCGCCCGGGGCGGGGTGGCGACCAGCATGACTCCGTATACCTTCAACTCGCTCAGCGACGCTGCCCTGAAAACGGCGAAGATCCTGTTGGTCAGCAAGGGCGGCCACAACAACGACATAGTCTTTGCCACCAGACGCGCCCTCGAAGTAAATCCCGCCAAGACAGCGGCCGTCAACTTCTTGGACTCCGACCGTAACGAAGCGCGCAAACTCTTCCTCAAGGCCGGCTCCGACAAGTCCTTCGTCATCCCCATGAAGAATGTCCATGACGGTTTCGTGTCGACCGGCACGTCCCTGTCATACTTCGCGCTACTCACCAGAGTCTTCCAGCCCAGCGTCGACCTGGAGAAGTACCGGACGCTTCCGGAACGACCTTTCACCCTATGCCGCAACGACGGCTCGCCCCTCACCCCCGCGGACTTCGGTACTGTCCGTAACTATATAGTCCTTCACGGCAGCTGGGGCCGTCCTGTGGCGGACAACCTGGAAGGAAAGCTCGTGGAATGCGGTCTTGCCTCAGCCGGGGTCTACGACTACAGGAACTACTGTCACGGTCGTTTCATTTACACCTCAAACCACCTGGAAGACTCCGCGGTAATCCTTTTCGCCTCACCCCGGGAGCGGGACATTGTAACCCGTACCAGGGCCTTCCTCCCGGCATCCACCAAGATTGTCGTCATCACCACCAGGCATGACGCTCCAGAAGCGTCGCTGGATCTGCTGATCCGCTCGACGGAGTTCTACCGCTCGGTCTGTTCAGCGGTCGGGGTCAATCCGGAAAGCCCTGGGAATCCCGGACGAATCGACAAACGAAAGCCTATCTGGGTCCCGTTCATGGCAACTCTCAAGAAACAGGGACCTCTCAGCCTGTGATACAAGTCAGGTGCATTTCAGATTGTCCTGAATTCTCAGTATATTTGTAGGTAACATTATTTATAACCAGTTAACACCCGTCTATGTCAAATCTCGTCACCGTCACTTGCCCCAAGTGCGGCAAGCCAGTCACCGTTGACTGCCGCTACACCGGAGGATCCTCCTCCGACTACAGCATCTGCCGCAACTGCGGCAAGAGCGTTTACGTCCAGTACAGCAACGACTCTTTCGGATTCCGTATCATCAATATTCGTTGATGACGGATTCGTTGGAGCATTGTCCAATACTGATTATCTTTAACTATTGGAATAAGACTAATCATCTATTTCGTCATTTATATCACTGAAACCATGGCCAAAACCGAGATTCTTACGAACGTATATCCCGCCCTGCGGCAATACTTGGCGGAATTCATTAAGGATTATGCCGTCAAGGACAATGATGGCTGGAAATCCAAGGCGCTCAGGCGCAAGTATCTCTATAGTGAGACAGATACCCAAGGCGTGCCGAATAATAAGGACCTCGCACAACTTCTTGGAGTAACTTCGGAGTCCGTGCGGAAAAATACGAAGGATATATCCGCCGATTTTTGTAACGAGTTAAATGCCCGACTGGACGAGGCGTTCCTATCGCTGAAAGGAATAAAGCGCATCGAGCTGAAAGACAATCTCATGAAACGGTTCGGTTTCGGCCATGATGAGAAGACCCTCCGGTTCTATCTGGACGGAATGGACTATACGATTTCAGAGGAGAAGGGGTACGACGGTTTCTGCATCGATACCCGCTATTACGGCAAGGGATTGAAAGGCATCCTGAAGGCCGTAATCCCGGACGTCAAGGACATCCTGGCAGGCAACCCTGTTCCGGTCAGGATGGAAGACGTTTTGGCTCAACTCAAGGAAGACGGGTTCGACATGCTCCGTCTCAGGTTCGCCGAGGATTACATGCTTGCCGACACGGATACCTATAAAGTGGAGGAGCAAGATGGATATACCTTTGTCTCGATGAAATGGAATGCGCTTCCGTCGGTGACAGCGCGTCAGGTAAGCATCCTCTATGATTTCGCGCTTGAGAAGGGATCTGATGCTTTCATGGCAAAGAGGGACCTGATGTCGAAATACAACACGAGGGCATACCTCTATGATAACATCGAGCAGCTTGATCAGAACCAGGCCGTCGCCCAGAACGATCATATCGAATTCGGTGGTAACGGGACCTACCGATATATCGGTAATCCCAGGAATAAGGGTACGAGAACAGACTTGAAAGCGGAATTGCTGAGGTATCTTGCCGAGCATGATGGAATCGCCCCATTCACTGATCTGCGGCAGTTCGTTGACAACAATGGATGGAACTATAGCGATGTGACCATCAAGGCGTATCTTAAGGATGACTGTGAAGCCGCTTGGATTCAGGGGCAAGGGAAACGCACTTACTATATCCTGAAGACCTGCTGGCCGGAATACCAGAAGAAGGGTTATTATCGTCCCAAAGTGGGCCAAGGTACAGGCCGCAGTTCCCAACCACCGGCATACAAGGTCGCTATTATCGACAAAGCACTAGCCTTGTTGAAGGACGCTCCCGAAAACACCTTGTCGAAGAAAGATCTCTTCGATGCCGTTGTTGATTTATATCCTGAAGAATCCACGAACAACATCTACAAGATATTTGACGAGGATCCGTCCTTTGTCAAGATCGGTGATGCGAAAGGTGACTTCTATGCACTTGCCCCCGACTTGGGAGATGCGTAACTTGTGTATCAATCCCTATTATATACCATAGCACTCAAGCACCCGATGTCCGGGTGCTTTTTTATCTCTTCCATTTCGTTCGGGAGGATGGATTTCAGGGTTAACATGTATAGTTCCCGATAGAAAAGAAAAACAGCGCATCTCGCGACGCGCTGTTCTCAAAGAGTTCATTGACATACTTTTGCGGGATAGAAAAACCGCTTTGGATTTCTGATGCAAAGGTATATCCAATAATTGTCAATCTTTGACAGGTTCAAAAAACCTTACTAGAATTTTAATTCCTGTAGCACTCCCCGCAGGGCATAGAAGATGAACGCCTTGTCAACCGTGTAACCGGCAGTCTGCAATGCGGAGCGGTAGACGTTGAGCTGTGAAGCGTAATCACCTTCCTCACGTGTGTTCTTGTAATCCACTAGGAGGCAATGGTTTCCAGCCAGCTCAACAACGAGGTCGATCTCTCCAATGGACGTCTGGCCGTTAGTCTGCCGATGGACGAAAGGAACCTCCCTACGGACTCCGACCACGTGGCCTATCTTCACGTCGAACCAGCGGAACAGGCGGCTGGCCGTCTCAACCAACTGCTCGGGATGCGGAATGTTCTCCTTGAGTCCGAAGTTGTCGATGAGCCGCTCCGCCCTGGCCAGATTCCCCTCATCGGCCATATTGTGAACCGCGAAGTAGTTATGGATGCAGGTTCCCAGATCGGTCGCTTCAAAAGATCCTGTAACTTCTATCCCATCAGAGACTTCGTGACGTTCACCTTTCTCGGACTCAACGGTCACTGCCTGTTTGCTGGGCGTGACATATTTGGTCTCGCGGACGGGGGTATCGATGACCGGTTTGTACCAGGTGCATTCCGGGACTTCAGCGTTGTAGAGGACAGGATTGTCAACGTCGCAGTACTCGACTTTGACCAGTGGCGCATCGATGTCCCAGACGTGGGCCAGATTGTTTCCATCAGGGCCGTTTGACCCGGGTTCAAGTCCGGCCGCTTTAAGCCACTTGAACTGCTTGTTGGGATAGGTGATGGTGACCAGGTAGTCCTTGGCGCGGGTCATACCCACATAAAGGAGTCGCTTACATTCCTCACGCTGCTGCTCCTTGTAGTCATCGATGCCCTGGGCAATCTCCGGCCGATCAGTGATAAAAGAAGGGATACCATTCTTGTCGGACGGTCGGAAATCAGGAACGTAGCGCAGAATAGTCTTGCCGTCCACCTCCAGCGTTGGCATGCCGAAAAGGAAACGTGGAGCCATCACGTTGGGGAAGATCGGGTCGGTCCAGGTGCTGTACATAATCACCATTCTCCACTCCAGGCCCTTGGCACCGTGATAGGTCATCACCTTGACGCCATCGGAAGCATTATCCGCCCTGGGAGGAATCTGGAGGCCGGTTACGTAATCGATGTACCCGCCGATGGAGGAACCGAGTCCCAGCTGGATACAGTGGTTGTCATATTCCCGAGCCTGGGCCTGAAGCGTGTCCAGGTTGGACTGGCGGTTGGAACTGTCGCCCCATTTGGCACAAAGCCCGCGGAGGTCCAGCTCGTCGATGAGCGTGTCCACGATGTCCGGGACACTCTGGTATTTCACACGCTCCAGAATATCCACAAAACGCAGGTTGTCGAAGGCTTCCAGGATTTCGTTCTTGTGAGCTATGAGCTCCGGGAGACTCTTGTTGAGGATAAGTTTCGCGAGCTCAGCCTTCGTATGGTCATCACGAAGGATGATGAACCGCAGGAGCGCGAACAGCAACTGCGTTTCGGCCTTCTGTGGAAGGAATACTTCCGGAGAAGAGACCGGGAGACCGAGGGCTTTCAGCTCCGCCGCCACCTTAATGACATCCTCATTGCTCCGAATCAGAACGGCGATATCACGGGGTTGCAGATCCGTCGTACGGAGAGTCTCGATGATCTTCTGCCCCAACGACAGACCATCCGAAATGTCGGCGCCGCACCAAAGGGTTACTGGTCTGGCCAGGTTAAAAGGATTCCCCTTGGGTGCGTGCTGGAGGGCTGGCTGAGGATACTTGCCGGCATCAGGGAACAGCTTGCGCGCAATACAGCTGTCGAAGGCCACGAGGTTCTCGCCGGAGCGCCAGGAGTAAGGGAGGTCATCGTGGGTGAAACCGTTACCACCCGCATATATCTTTGAAGTGACGTCAAGCACCACTTCCGGAGCGCTGCCGCGGAAGCCATAGATGCTCTGTTTCGGGTCGCCCACCCAATAGGACTGCTGCACCAGTTCGGAGAGACGGTCGAAGATGTCGATCTGGGTGTGGTTGGAGTCCTGGAACTCATCCACGAAGACGAACTTCACGCTGCTGCGGATATCTTCCCTGACGACTTCCATATCGAGCAGCTGGAGGAAGTATTTCTCCATGTCGTTGAACTCGATGAGGCCGCGGGAGGCCTTGAACTCGGTGAATGCCTTGTCCACCTTGATGGCGAGGTTGAACATCGTCTCGCAGCAGTTCACCAAAGGCTCCTTAAGGTCACTGGAACAGAGTGCCCGCTGCACCAGATCCGACACTTCCTCGAAATTGGGGATGGCGTTTCGGACAGCTTTACCGCCGACATTCCGCTTCAGGAGCGAGCCCAGCTTGACCAGGCCGGCATACGACGGCAATGTGGGGATGCAATCCTCCAATTCGTCCATGGCCTTCACGTAGGTTGATTTCTCCGGCTCGGACTTGCATACCTTGAGGTAATCATTGACTACCTGCATCAGCATCTTTTCCGGGATTTCGACCGGCTCGGCTGTGAAGAAGTTGCCGATAAACTCCAGGGAATGTCTCTTGCTTTCTTCCAGCGAGTCGACGCGGAATGTCTGGCTGCGGTCCAGGATCCGGGTGAGGACATCAATCCATTTGCTGTCATCCTTGTAGCCCCGTTTCATGAAGGTGTCGTCGAAAGTCTTGAGAACCAGGCGTTCTTCGGCACCGATGGCCGTTCCGACCGTCGAAGAGATGAATATGCGCTTGTCTTCCTCGGACAGGACATTCATCCTACTTCCCAGGCCCAGGAGATACCAGTACTTCTGAACATATTTCAGGGCAACGGAGTGGACCGTGCCGATAGTGGCAGACTCGAGTTCGGCCACGGCATCGTAACGGCCAGCCTTAACCAAGGCGTCATAGGCCTTCTGACGGAACTCGGAAGCAGCCAGTTCGGTGAAGGTGGTAAGGATAACCTCGGAAGGCCTGCATTTACCCTTCAAGATAAGGTCTACCAGCGTCCGGGTCAGCGTGAAAGTCTTACCGGAACCCGCACCGGCATTGATATAATGGATGTTTCTCATAACGCTCTCTCCTTCAGAATGTAGTTCTTGTTGCCATAGGCCGATGCCTTGACGGTTTCATCCTGCCAATCCGGTTCCAACGGGTAAAGGTCGATACGGCTGATGAAAATGGCTCCAAGATAATCGACCGTATTATGGTCCAACAACTGACCTTCGCCACCCTCCAGAATGCCTTCCTCAAGTTGGAGCTTCCGGTAGGCGTACGAGCGGACGGCCTCCTCATAAATGGGCACATAGGACTCCGGAGGCAATTCATAATAATTGGCGTGCTCCATGTCGCAGAAATACCCTTCGTGGGTTTCAATCACGCACTGCGGTATGACGTAGTAGCCACATCCCAGCACCTTATGCTCGGGATAAGCCGCTTCGAGGGCTGCAGCATAGAGCTGGAGCTGGAGATCTTCCTGGTTCCTCACCTTGTTGCGGTAGCGGGAAGACTCGCTCCATTTGAGATCCAGGATGACAAAGTCCTTGTTTGCATCCTGCAGCAGCAGGTCGATACGTGCGTTGAACTTGCCGATGGAGCGGACGGTACCGTCCTCTTCGACGACCTCGGGAAGGGTCACTTCGATGTAGTGCTCGCAGTCGAATACTTCCAAATCGTTGTCAATGACTATATCCAACAGCGTATTGACGCTCTGGATGAGTTTGAGCTTGAAGCTGTCGTACTCCACTTTGTTGCCGAAGAGAAGCGCACCTCCGGAAATGGCCTTCTCGTCGATGAGCTCGGTTAGCTCTTCGTCCGTGTACTCGCGGATTCTCTTGTCACGAAGATCCAGCATGACTCTCTCAATCACCGCGTGGGCTACGTTACCTTTGACGGTCCGCATATCTGCGAGCTGAAGCATATCCTTCTCGCGAAGCTTGAGCACATAGTCCAGCACGTAGTCAATCGGCCGCTGGATGAGCGTCTCGATGCTGGAATAGCTCTCACCGTGCGGTCTTTCAGGAATCACGATGCCTTCCTCCAACTTAAACTCAAACGGCGGCGCCTGGAGCTTTTGAACAGGTAGGACGTTACCCTTTGGCATCTCCGGATTCTCGTCGAGCGTATAGGGGATTTCCTTTGCCTTGATTTCCGTCCAGATGGGGTGCTCGGCAGAGCGTTCGCCCTGGACCTTCCTGCAGATGGCGAATACGATTTCTTCCTGGACCGACTCCAGCGCCCGCTTCACGGCCAGGCTGGAAGTCCTTACGAAAGTCTCGTCATCGACGAGGGGAACACCTTGACCCTGAAGGTAATCCATCTCTGCACGGCTGAGGAAGAAGAGCGGATACTTGCTGGTAGAATCCGAGTTGCAGTCCAACCAGATCAGTTTCCTGGGGCCTTCGACAATCGCCCGGACGTCTCCTATGATATCAAAGGAACCGACCTGAGCCTTCTCGTCCGGGAAACTGCAAGCGGAATAGATGCCGTCCACATAATGCTCCAGTTGCTCGTAAGGGAATTCCTCCGGAGTGGTTTCCAGGACAGAGTCGAGCGCCTCGCACATTTCTGCAAGACTAAGAAGCTGGCTCATCAGATCGGGGTTCTTTGCTTCGTTCTGGAGCATTTGGGCGTATCGCCGGGCCCAATCCTTCAGTTCATCACTATACGCCTTCACGGCGTCCAAACGGGCTTTTGCAGGAGGGTTCGGAGCGTCGACGACAGCAGGAGACTTGATCTCATATTCCGTCAGGACTTCATTCCAGTTCTCTCCATATCCCCCCTGGCTGGTGAGAAGGTTGAGCAGTTCTTTTCTGCCCTTGAAGGGGAGCGGATTCACCGGGATATTGAGATATGCCACCAGCGTCTTGATGTCCACGCGCTCGCTGAAAAGGCCGAAACCCAGCTTGAAGAGCTGGATGGTTAGAGGATTGCTGTCACGGTAATCCGACTTTACCAGCGGTTTGCCCATAGCCCTGAGGACATCGTTGAGAGACTTGTTGTTGCGGTTCACAACGAGCGTCCCATCCTTGATGTCCTGGCCACTGATCCATCGGTAAGCGTCAGACTGGTTTCGGAACTGGAGAGCCTTGACGGAAGCCTTGAGGTTCAATTCCTCACCGTTATGCTCTTCTGCATATGAAATGACGGCACCGGATGCTTCCAATGCGATGATGATAACTTTTTCCAGTGCAGACTTGGGAACGCGGACTTCCACCGTGCTTCCGGCAAGGTAGTCCTTGGCCTGAGTTAAGGCCCACCATCTGTCCGGCTCACCGGGAGTCTTGAAACGACGCTCTACCAAAGCCAGGTCGCGGAATTTGTAAGCAACTGGGCCCTCGCAAGGTATTTCCGGAGTCCACCCCGTCATAACAAGGGCGTCACGCCAGCGGAGCAATTCGCCCGCCACACCGAGCTCATCCTTGGAGAAAGACTCCTCGAAAAAGGTCTTGTGGCCAGCATCCAGGACTGCCTTGGCAGCCCGGAAATACGCAACAACGCGGGTGAACCACTGCGTCTCTTTCCCGGTCATACCGGCACGGAGCTCCAGCTCGTCCAGAAGGCCGCGCGTACCGACCACCTGCTCATCAATCAGGACAGAGCCGGGCAAAATGGAACGGTATATCCCCTGATCGAAATATGGACTATAGATTATTCTCATATTGTTTATCAGATTATTATTTGCCAACCTTTCCCTTGATGACCGTCGCCCCGATAAGGCGCATCAGTTCCTCGTGGACATCGGCGTCCCCGGCTATCTGGGCCCAGTGAGCCTCGAAGGAAGGGGAGTTGTAGCTGAAACTTCCGTTCTTCTGCTGCTGGTAGATGATGAGGCGTTCCTCATCGCAGATGCCGAAGATAGGAGCCTGAAGCATCCTGGCATAGGAGAGCGCCTGACGGTAGGCGTCATTCCGGTCCTTCTCGGATTTCATCAGCCACTTGGCCTCGATGAGAAGGGGAGCGTTCTCAAACTGCTTCTCTCCATGAGGGAAGAACACGAAGTCGGGGATCTCCCTCTCTTCCTTTCGGCCGGACTTCAGACGAAGCTGACGGTTCCAGTCTGTGTCAACGTAGCCGAGATCATGGAGGAACGGAATCAAGATCTCGTTCTCGACATGCTTCTCGCTGGCCTTATGCTCATGCTTCCAGTCTTTCGTCTCGTAGAGGACGGGAAGCTTGGAGATATCGTCCCCCTTGGTAGCGATCATGCGGAGCAGGGCGGAGTAAGCCCAAGAGGGGAGTCGCTTGCCATTAACACCCTGGAGGTTGTTGTTGAGCATCGGGAGCTTGCCGAATTCCGGATCTTCCTTCAGCTCCTTCAGGCTGATGCGGGAAACCTTCACGCCCTCGGACACGCGCGTACGGTTCTGGTAGTAATCAAAGGGATTGAAAGTTCCTTCGGAATCGGCCCGCCAGATCGAATGGATGCAACTGTTGGGGGAAACGGCGTAGAGGACGACGATATCGCCTCGACGTGTGTTCTCGTTGCAGGCCCAGAGAGAGTCGTTGTCCATGCTCTCCTCTAAGGATTTGATGTCTTCCTTGTCCGCGCCGGTGAGCCACACGTTGATTGGCTTCGGGAAAGGCTTCTTCTCGACATCATCCTTGAGAGAAGCGGCCAGTCCATACAGGCAGGCGCAGAACTCGGCATCGGTCATCTCGTACTTCTGCTGGAACTCATTGAAGACGGCACAGAGGTCATAGTACCACATGATGGCAGCCTTGTAGTCATGAGCCTTCGGATATGGAGGAAGGTCGATCCCCAGCTGCTCGCAATTCTGCTGGATGATGTTGAAACGGGTACCCAGAAGCACCGGCTTGAAATAAGGGTGATTGAAATACAGGAAGGTGGAGAGGGTGTCCACTGAAGCAGCCTTTGCACGATAGTCCTCCTTCCTGATGAGGATGTCCCTGGGGCCATCGAGCAATTCCAGGTTCCCATCCTTATCGACATGGAATCTTCTCAGTTCAAATGCATCCACGAAGGCCTCAAAGTCTTCTCTCTTGCTTTCCTCTACAAACTCGAAACCCTGGCCGAAGAAGTTGGCCTCAATGGCATCGTAAAGTCCCAGATGGCTGTCCAGACCTTTGTCATCGCCCAACTCAACGGCGAATTGAAAGACGGACTCCGTCGCCTTAACAATATCCTCTTCCTCAGGATTGAAGATGTTCACAAGACGCTTGTACTCGTCCGACTGCTTGTAAAAGTTCCAGATCTTCTGATTCATATCTCTTTCTAATGGGTTGTTAAGTTGTTGGTATATGGTCTATTTCTCGGTTTCAAATCCAATCTGAACGCTAACGTGTTCGCTGTCGTTCTTGAGGAGCGGGCGACCCAGTTTCTGCTCCACCTGTTTCAGGTCGTCGACGATGCCGATGACTGACTTGCATGAAGGACAGAACGCATGGAAATTGTCCTCGATATTCTCACAGACCTTCCCGTCATGGAAGAGGAAGTCGTACTCGCAGGCAGTGTCCACATCCTCGCCGAATACCTGGTAGAAGTCATAGCCACAAACCTCGCAGGTACCGCCTTTGACCCTCACCATATGCTCCTGGATGATCTCATTGGCCGGCTGATACTTCGCCAGCAATTCATCGTCACTGGCGGCGATGGATTTGGATTCGAAGGCCTCCGCGTTCTCCATCACGTATTTCGCCCACATCATCTCCAGCTTCTCCGCATACTCCGGATTCAGGAGACGGCCACTGTGGCCATCGTTCCATTCGAAGTCCGGCATCTCCTTACGGAGCATGTCCGTGGTGATGAGCGGCATCTCTTCCGGATCCACTGCGTACTCCACAAGGAAAGGAACGTAAGAGGTCCTTTGCTCGGGATACCTCCAGTGGACATCCTCAAACGCTGATTCATAGATGGTCCCGGCCATCAGGATACCGGTACGTCCTTCGCCACACCTGAGCCAGAAGACCCGGTCTCCGGGCTGTGCCTCCTCATAGTCATGAAGGTTCCAGGTAATCACGTTCCCCACGTTGCGGAGATACTCCCGGCAATAACTCTTATAAGAGTAGTTCGAAATCTCGGGGTTCCAGAGCAGGATGAATGTCTTCATATGTCGTTACTTTATCAAATTCAACGCTGCAAAGGTATTCCTGCATTTTGTCAGGTTTTGACAGGCCCGAAAAAACTACAAACTTATTTACACTTTTCCCAGATGTCGGGAAACGAAGTTCCTGATATATTCCCTTAATTCCGTCCCTTCAATGATAGTGATATCCGATGCGAGTCCTATGACAAACCGTCCTACACCCTCCATGGCACGGACATCGTCATCAAAGATATAGTGGTCGCCATTTTTGCGAATACTCTTTTCAGCAAGCGGATACTCCTCTAAAAGAAGGTTCTTGGCCTGCAATGATAGCTGGAGACGAACATGATAGATGTTGGGACCGCTCATACGGAACACGTCGATATCCGAAGAGCTATGTTCGGCTTCCGCTTGCCAGGTCTCATCCAGTACTAGCACCTCATCGATGCGTGCGATCTTGAACCGCTTGTTCTTCCCGTCTTCAGGATCGTAGCACCAGACATCTAGATAGTTAGTCGTGAATGCGAAAGGCTCGACCTTGCGGTCACGGATATCTTCAGAGTGAGAGGATTCGTATTTCTTGAGGATGGCCATCTTCTTACCCTTTGCTGCGTCGGCAAGAGCCTGGATATTGGCCGAGTTGGATTTCTTGTCTACGTAGTCTGCGATGGAGGTAGCGTCGTAAATGGCCGCCAGTTTCCGATGAAGCCCCTGCTTGAGAGCATTGGTATTGTCAAGCGAGTCAATCAACCGGTTCACGACATAAGCTTCCTCCTCCGAGAAATACACTATCTTCGAGAGATCCGGGTAAGGCCTCCTCATGTTCACCAGACGGTAGACGTTACCGCGTACTTTCTCTACAGCAAACCCAGCCGCCTTGAACGTGTCGATATAACGATATATGGTCCTTTCAGACATCCCAAGGGTGTCCTGAAGTTCTTGAATCGTATAAAATGTGTTACCGGACATCAGCCGCATCAGGCGCAGCAGTCTTTCAATTTTCGGTTGGTCCATACGCAATCACTTATTCAGACCATTCTCGACAAATCAAAACTATTAATAAAGGTCCGGCACATCTTCAGAGGTCTCCAAATCGATACCGGAGTCTTCAGGATCAGGAACATCGACTACTGAAACCTGCGAGGAGACTTTGGTGGTAGAAGCGCCCTTTATATTCAAAAGTTTGTTGTATTCCTCTTCGCTGAAGTCATATTCAATGTCCCAGTGAGCCTTGAGGAAATCGAGAAGACGCTTACCGCGTTCAATGATCTTCTCCGGAGTCCATTCTGTTTCATGCGACACTTCAAGTTCGCTGTATGAGCCGTTGTCATATCCGTTGTGGGAAACCGTTCCGTCAGGATTCCTGACTGTCGTCTTCTTCTTGTCGAAATCGTCATTCTGCAGACTCGCGTTCTTGCTTACACTCAACAGGAGAAGGTTTCCTAAAGAGTGGGTCAAAGCCTTATCGGTATCATTTGGGAATCGTGACGTCCAATACGGATCCGTCGGAGTCTGAGGGAAGATATGCTCGATGGACACCTTACCGCTCTGATTCTTCTCGAAAATGCTCCAATCCACTTTCACCTCTTCTTGGTTCTGCAGGTGTTTCTCATACTCATACAGGAAATACCTGAGACCTTTCCAGTCGAAGAATCCGGACCATCTCTGGTAAAGGTCGACGATGGTGTTTATGAAGCCTGGGATGTTCGTCCATTCTTTTGTCTGAGTGGTGACATCATCAAGAAGGCTGAACCCTGACGGATTGATGAAATAGTCGTGGGCGAGGGTATAGAAATGAGAATCAGACGTGTTCGCCCGGCGGTAGCTGACGGAGGAGACGAGGAACCTGAACTTTTCGCAGGCCTGGACCAGAGGTAGTATATCATCCTCGTCCTTTGCATGGAGGTATGCCGCCATCAAAAGCGGACGGAAACTGCCTATTCCGACTCGATTCAGACGGGTCAGCCATTCTTTGCTGGCCGTAGACAGCTCGCTCTCGACTGGGCAATTGATGTTGAACCAGATTCTGACACTCTTCTGTAAGTTGATGACATAATCATTAATTCTATGGATCGACAGTTTATGTCCCAAAACCTTCTTTGCGGTAAAGGTCTCATACAGAAGATCCTTTTTGAACACTTGTGCTTGCGTCCTGTTATACCTGAAGTACATGATCCAGTGATCACGAAGGAAGTCATCGTCATCAAGGACCTTTAGGGAACTCTTCCCAAGGTGCTCGTAAATGGTTTTCCAAGCATTGTTTATGTTCTTGCTCAACGCACTTACGTTACCGGCCGTAACCGGATCATCGGGGGACATGTTCGCGAACAGGGTGGAGAGATATATGAGTCTGTTCTTGAGCAGTTCGAGGGTCGAGAGACTCTTGCCTCGGTTGTTCATCGTCTCGAAGGTGACATACACATCGTTGATATCATCAATCATGTACTCGTTGAACTTCAGCCTCTCGGTGACTTTCTTGAAAACATCAGCCAAGGCTGCCTGATCCATATCCTTTATCTTGTCAGCGAAGTACTTCTTGGCGAATTTGAGGTTCTTGGTGTACAGCGTGTCTTTGGGATGCAGAGGGGAAGAGGAGTCCACCTGCCCTAGGATTTCGGTCTTGAAGAACGCGTCGCTTGGCTCATCTACACCGTACCGGAACCTGTAGTCAAGCGAGATGGCCCCGTAGCGCTGCTTATAGAGATAGGTCTCTTTGTATTTCTCCACACTGTCTCCGTTCGGGATTCCACCTTCAATCTTTTTCAGCAGCTCATTGATCAGGATGATAAGCGTCGTCATTCTCTGCTGGCCGTCAACGATGCTGTAGCAGCGGTCACCGGACTCCGATTTGCAGAAGGTAAACATCCCTGTATAGTGGGATCGGTTCCCGGAAATATTCTCAAGATCTTCCCATAGGTCATCAAGCTGCTCCTGTCCCCATGAATAGCCGCGTTGATAATCGGGGACGATAAACTGGACATCATTCACGAAGATGTCGCTAAGAGATTTCAGGTTGTCTTTGGTAGTAGCCATAAGCAAAGGGAACTGTAGATTACTGTAAGGGAGCGTCGTCTTGTGGACCTGCAAGCGTCCACTCTGGAGGAATCATATTGATGTATTTGACCACCTGAGGAATGCAAGCTTCGGTATCTATCATACTATCAGAAAGGACGAAGGCGCGCTCCTTTAGACTTGGCTGTACATTATCTGTCAATCCCAAATTAAGATAGATATTCCCTTGAGGTTCAGGATATCCCAACTCGAGGAGTTCATCCTTCGTTACTACTTCAGAATCTCCAGAGAGTCCATAGATAATGTTTGACATCTTGTCACCCTTAGCATATAAAACCAAGTACTTTGCGTGAGTAAAATCGTTACTGAGACTGACTGCTCCTCGACGCCCCTTGTCTAAACGGAGGTTGTATTTCAGTTTACTCTTTATCCATTCAAGGTGTTCATTGCTCTTATAGCATGCGAAGATTACACTGTCTCCCTCATCATCGTATGAATAGTACAAACCCTTCTGTGGAATGGAAGAGTCCAATTGTTGGTGGACATCATCCTCGATTATGACACGACGAAGGAAACTCTTCAGCAAAAGTCCGCTAGTCTCCTTAGGTAACAAAGGGAATGCCCCTATGTTTACATATTCTATGGATTTCAGATAGTAGGGGAGATGTTCATAATCAGAGTTCTCAATCATACGAAGATACTTGTCCTCGTCAAGTCGTCCAGGGAAAAGAATATAACCTCCCATCACTTCCTTAGAGAAGGTATTGTGATTACCTCGCTCATAATATATGGAATCACGATAACGATGCATTTGGTTGATTGTTTCTTCAACCGGATAATCCATCGCCACGACTTCATTCTCATCATCAATACCTAGGACGCGGTATTTCGCATCGAATAAGTAGGTTAGGGTAAAACCGCCGCTTTTGTGGATGTGCATGACGATGTCCGGTTTCTGATCAACAGTCATTGAACGGATTCCTAAATCCTTAACCTTATTCTCAAAAGTATACTGGTACCCTATTTCAATGCGGTCATTATTAGCTTTATTCGTGTATGTGGTACTGCCAGTCAGATCTCCACCCCGGAACGGATCGAATGCTTTCGTCGTATCTTCAGAAATGAAATCACGGTCAGAAGGGTCGTGTCGATCTAACCCGAGCACTTCTTCAACCATCCGTTTTACCTCCAGGAAACACCATAGTTCATAGAGTTTCCAGACAGGCTGAACACCAATAGCGTTGTCACCATCGATGAGTGCAAGGCCGTTCTGAAGCATGATCCAGTATCGATATATCTGTGCATATCCGTTTCTCTGCTGTAGAACCATACTTTCCTGACGGAAACCCTCGAACTTGCCAATAGGACTGAAGAAAGAATTCCTGCGAAGGACCTCCAATTGCTTGGCATAATCGTCTAAGGTGGTTATTTCGCTTGGGGAGACATTCTCACGCTGGATACGGCGTAGCACAGAACGCAAGCGTTCTGCTATACGTCCGATTGTGTACTTGACAAACCGATTCTCCAGCGTATTCAGCGTGGTATCCACCTGCTCTGTCCTGTAATACTTCCTTGCCGCAGCATCAAAATCACGGACGCGGTCATTTCCATACTGCTCTGCAAGAGGATTCGTCCAACGCTTAATCCGGTCTGGTTTCTGGTACTCAACCACCGGTGTATCATTGAAATGGGGCGCATGAAGGATATAACGGACTGCAACAATGTATTTCTCAATGATTTGCTTGAAGATAGAAAGCCATATCAAATCGTTATTTGCGTCCTTACCCAGAGAGTATTCTCGAACAGTGAGTGTCAAGTACCTGAATACCAAGTCATCGTATTCCGCCTTGATATCTTGAATTATGGTGTTAAGGTCCTTCTTTGTATCCAACTTCGGAGACACCACGTCGAACCCGAAAGCTGCCGTCTTAACAATACCGTCCTCATTCTCATAAGTAAAGTTGAGGTCAAAACGTCCCGGCTCGTTAAGGAAATGCAAAGTACTGTCCAGTATTCCTCCTATTTCCAGTGGGATGTAATTGAACATCGCCTCGACATCCCTATCCGGATGCATAATATGCGGCTCTTTACCATCAGCTAGGTTCTTGAACCGAATGGAAATGGAATAATCGTTGGTCTCAAAAAAAACCGGACGCATCGCACCCCAATCTTCAACAGGAATGGCATCAGACAGAGCAGCAGTTGAAAAATCATACAATCGCAAAGAACCACCCGGATCTGCCTGGTACTTGGCATAGGTATCTGGAGCCTCAACGCGCCCCTTGAACTTTAGCCAAGCGCCGGAAATATCCGATGTCGAAATCCTGATGGAGTAATCGCTATGTGTGTATTCTAGTACGACCATAGTTAGAATCAGAAGAAGTTGGCAAAGTACGTGTTCGTCAGTCTCTTATCCATCTCTTCAAGTTTGGAGACCACCTCACCGTACACGGCAGTTTCTTCAAGTCCAGTAAAGTCAGAATCCAAAAAGCCTTTCAACTTTGCGAAAACGGAACCATTGATATCAGAGAGTAATTTATCATCTCCCTGGACACGGGGAAGAATCTTCTCCAGTAGAATCACCAATGCAGCCTCCTTGATAACAGTATCGATATCAATGGAAGATTCAGTCGATGTGAGAATCATGTTTGCCACATAGAGAATCAACTCATTTTGTACACGGTAGCTGACACGGAACGGGGTATCTTTCAAAATCTCGTTCACCTTTGTAAGGATTGCAGGAACGTCTTCTTTGATTTTCTCCGCATAATTTCCAACTACACTATCCTCTAAAGCCTCAGCAGCTTTAACATACTTAGGTTTGAATACTTCAAGGGAGACTGGTTCCTTACGATACTTCAGTGCATTGGTGTTCTCATCAGAGAACATGGCAGTCAGTTCACCTCCATTCATCTCAATGGTGAATGCGCGGTCAATAACCTTGCGGCTGAACTGATGTGTAGTGTCATCCATATTCACAGTACCGATGATGAATAGATTCTCCGGCAGGGAAAGGCCGTTTTCCTGAATGTAAACGACCACTTCCTTATCGAGCGGTGCATACTCGTCAGAAAGCGTATACCCTTCAAAAGATTCCTTGGTAAGCAGTTTGGCCGATTCGATATGATCACCTACTACAGTACGGGTTTCTAAAACAGAGAGATACTCTGCAAAATACTGCTCTACGGGCGCCAGATTCATTTCGTCCAAACATACGAAGAACGGGTAGTCTGGATTCTGGGCGGCCTTATATGCAAATCGCAGGAAATCTGTTACGTGGTACATCCCCGTCAAGTTGCTGTAGTATCCGAGGAGTTCAGAGGAATCATGCCAATTGGGCTTGACTTCAATCAAACAATAATTTCCAGGAGTTGTCTCTGATGAACCAAGCTTATCAGCCGGGCATGTCATATAAGCAAGTTCTTTTACTTTCTGGCTCTTACCTGTTCCGGAAATACCGGCCAGCAAAAGGAACGGTTTCGTCTTGAGAGCTTCTATATAATTCTTCATATCTTCTGGGGTATTCTGTTCTAAGTTATTGATTTCACTAGGTGTATTATCGTGCTTCGCAAGTAGTTGCTTGATATAATAAATAAAGAATTCTGGTCTAAATATACAGCAATTAGGCGTCTGGTAATACCCGATTATTTTTGCTTTCTGGAGATAACTAGTTCTAGCACCCCTTAAGCTAGGGTTGGTATCGAAACTGTAGTTTCGGTAGTCATAAGCAACTAGCAAAGAGTCGCTTACCCTATCATTCGACTCCTTGATGTAAGCGCCTAAGATAATGTTCTCCCATCCATCCTCATCTTTAGGGATGTAAGATGTCCCTATCTGCATTTTGAATTCATCATTGGCACGATCCTCATCCCTAACTGAACTAAGGAATACATTCAATCGGTAACAGTCTTTTTGACAATGAGTTTCGACTTTGAAATGAGAACCACCGACATGCTCTATCTTATCTACCTCCCAATGACATAAAGCAAGAATACTTATGATAAAGTCTTTCTTGTAGGAAGCAGTTGATGGGATAATGTTCGTTTTGGCATCAATGATGGAAGCATCATGATTAACCTGAAGATGCGAAGCTGACATACGGCTATAGATACTTTAATAATTCCTTTGCAAAAACGAAAGCAAGATTCGCCGGGACGGCATTACCAACTTGCCGCCACTGGTCCTTAGTGTCTCCCGTTAGAATATAATCGTCATCAAAGGTCTGGATTCTTTTTATCTCTTCAATCCTCAAAAACCTATTTCTCCAATGGAAGGGACCTTGATTATTCGATTGACTAGCTTGAATTGTCCAAGAAGGTCTGTCGGGAGATAGTTTTAAGAGGAAAGTCCAATACCGTGACTTCCACTTAAAAATAGGATTAGGATAACCCCTCTTTTCAGTAAAAAAAAGATAATTATCCCCTGGGGGAACTAATTTCAATAGTTCATAATCCTTTGACCCGGGTCGCTGAAGCTCTTCCTCCTTTGTTATGGTATCCATATCACCAATTGCCTCACGGCAAGTGACCCATGGTAATTTCCCGTCAGTTCCATTTTCGGAGTGGGTTTCTTCAGGAAAAACAAATTGGCCAAGATCTTTACGCAAACCTATACAAATAAACCTCTTGCGGGTTTGAGGAACGCCATAATTCGCGGCATTGACAACTCTGTAGCTGATGTTATATCCAAGGTTTTCTGACTGCTCCCTAAGGAAAGACATGGCCTCTTGATGAGTTTTGAACATAAAACCATCAACGTTTTCAAACATAAAAGCCTTTGGCCGAATCTCTGAAATAGCCCTGAAATACTCGGGAACAGCAAACCCTGCCTTCTCATCTTGAAAACCGCACTCTTTGTCAACTAGATAATGACGGGTTTGGCTATATGGAGGACAAGGAGGCCCCCCTATAACAATATCAGCTTTACCCGTTAGTTTGGTAAAATCAATCTTGCGAACATCCTCACAAAGCACTTCGTCGGCTATATTGTTGGCCTCTAGAGTAGCACAAGCAATTGGCCAATTGTCTGTGGCAAATATGGTACGGTAACCGGCACGTTCAAATCCCATATCTAACCCTCCACAACCGGAGAATAGACTAATTACCTTTGGACTTTTTATATGTTCTTTACTAGACATTCTATCATTTGTTTTCCGAGAATGCAAGGAACGGCATTCCCAACTTGTTTATGAATCACACGAGGACTTCCAAGAATATGATAATCTACCGGAAAAGTTTGAATAGCAGCTATTTCCTCAGAACGCAATCTTCTGTTATTCCAATGGAATGGTCCTTCCCAATGACCGGGAGATGCGATAACAGTCCAAGAAGTCTGCAAGGGGTGCAACTTCAAAAGGAAAGTCCAGTATCGTGTGCCAGCAGTAAAGTATGGTTCTGTGTAACCACGCCTCGAACTCAAACTAATATAGTTCGTTCCAGGGGGAACCAACGGGATATGATGCTCATATTTTCCTTCAATGGAATCCAGTTCGGAAGCATATTTCTCGTTATCAAAAGGTCCAATCCAATCGATAACTCGTTCATATGGACGCAAGTTCGTATTAGCTGGATCTTCACTACAAATTGGAGAAGGCAAGACTTTTATCTTTTTCTTTGATGCAATTACAAATACACGTTTACGACGTTGAGGCACACCATAATCAGCTGCGTTCACCCTCTGGATAACATATTTATACCCCATAGAATCGAGGACTTCTTGCAGATCGTAAATCGCCTGAATATTGCTAGGATGTAAGATGCTCTCAACGTTCTCGAGAATGAATCCGTCAGGACGAATCTCATCAATAATGTTGAGGTAGCTACCAATCATATTTCTAGGATCGTCAGGCCCTAAGCGCTGAGCCAAGGTTTTCCAGTAACCCGCTTTGGAAAAAGGCTGACATGGAGGGCCGCCGACCAGTATAAGCTTCTCAGGATTGTTTTCTCTAATAATGCTGGAATAATCCTTTCCTTTCACATTTCTGATATCCGCGCATTGGTGCTTCGTATGTGCAAAGAACTCGTTATGAGACAACGTATTAACAGCATCTTTGTCAAAGTCTAAGCTGGTAAGAATCTTCACCCCTGCCATCTGTGCGCCAATATCAAGGCCTCCACAGCCAGAAAAAAACGAAAGGGCTTGGACCCTTGAATCTAATACTCTATCAAGGAATGGAGCACACTTATAATTCTTGCTCTCAAATTCAAAAGAGATATACTCCTTTCCAATCTTACATCCTTCGAAAGAAGAATAAAGCTCTTCTCTCTGAGTTGGTAAAATCGGATCAAATAATGAACGTTTTATTCTGTAAATCATAAAATTGCACATTTATTCAACCTTCGATGGACACAAGAGATCCGAAATGTCTACGTCAAGTAATCTTGCAACTTCTCGGAGTGTTTCCAAACCGGGTTGGGCGCTATTGGTACACCATTTAGACACGGTAGCCGGGTCTTTCCCCAACTGCTCCGCCAACCATTTATTGGTCCTCTTCTTTTCGACAAGGACAACCTTTATCCGGTTGATATCCTCTTTCATTATCATTATGGAATTTGTGTTTAGCGCAAATTTAATGAATATTTCCGAAAGATTAACTTGAAACGAGAGCAAAAGTATAAAGCAAGTGTACCAAATCATGATACAATAAAAACGATACTGATTAAAGCATGTATTGTCAACAAAATGCATTTCAATTATCTTTGTAATTATCTAACATGAAAACCATTAGACTATGGCAGAAATAAGTAAGAGACCTATAGCCTCAACTAGAGTAGGGGACAATGCGACAGTCTTGGTCATGGGTATTCATTATGATGAAACCCTCACTTGTGATAGGAAATGTAATGTGTTGGGGCCAGATGACGATGGCATCCTCGTTTGTGGGTACGATACTGTTAAGAATATCGTCAATTTCCAGACAAGAGCTCTTGTGATTGATTATCAATGTATTCTCGATAGAGATTCTGACGAGAATTGGAGTCTCTATAAGGGGGATTTCAAAGTGATTGACAATGACGGTTTTATATATGACGGTGATGTTCTCTGCGAGATGATGCTTTATCCTATCAAGTCTGTAGAAAGCGGCCACACATTGTATAAGGGAACTCGAGCCAATATCGTCATCTTCTATCCGGATTTCCCGAAGGAGAAGACCATCAGTGCCATCGTCATCGATAAGAGCTACTCTGAAAAATCAAGGATTGAACTGGGATCCACTTCTTTCGAGGTTCCGAGCATACCCAGTCCAGATGGGGAGAGAGAGAAGGTTAGGAACGACCGACATGTTTTCAATCCACGTAACCCTGGTGACTTATTTGATCGAATTGACAGATTGGAGGATGCGGTCAGGGAGCTTCAAGAACAGATTACCCGACTTTCCCAATCGAAAGGGGAGAGCATAGACATCTCAACTGAGATTCCTGTTACGAACGTCAAAAAGTCCGAGAACCAGATTGAGGTAAAGACCGTCTCGGAACTGCTCCAATTAACCCCTGAAGAATTCCGTACTCTCGCCATCCAGATGCTTCATGGGCAGGGCTTCAAGAGTATAGAAACGAATTCCGATCCGGAAGTAGGCTATGCTTCCATGATGGGATCTCGTTTTGGTATATCCTACGCCATTTTCGCCGTTCAGGAGAATCAAAGCAATTACTCTTCTGACCTTAGGAAAGTCAAGTGGCTCATCAGTTTCCAGAAAAGGCATCGCCAAGAGAAGGCGATTTACATTACTTCGGCCAAACTGTCTCCGGAAGCCGAATCCGAGGCTCTGGCCAATCACGTAGAAGTGCTTGATATCAATCGTCTCGCAAGCATGCTTTCCTTGCGTAATGACTCATTTGGCTACCGGCCGCTTCAACACTGATTCTCCCAATGGAAAAAGTAATTCTGAAACCCGGTGATTCCGTCATTCACCCTTCTCTGGGAGAAGGAACCGTCACTGTTGCCGATGATGAATTCTGCACGGTCAAGTTTGAATCAAGGGAGGCAATGTTCCGACTCCCCGATGCATTTGAAGAAGGTTTTCTGTCTTCAGAAGACGCCGAGATAATTGAGGAAGATGAAGACATCGAAGAGGAAGAGGTAGCAGAAGAGGAGGATGAACGCCTTGGAACTGTGCAAGCCAGAGTTGTTTCATCCGGACAGAATGAAGATTCTCCTGCCAAGAAAGGGATCTCTTCCACTCAGGTAATCATTGCTATCGGACTAGGGATATTCCTAATTCCTATTGGTTATCTGCTTTTCTCGATTGGAAAAGAGAATTTTGATGAATTCTTAGGGGGAATTTTCACCATCGTCGGAATCGTCTTAATGTGCTCTCCTCTCATTGCTTTTATTCCTGGTCTAGACAAAGTGTCAACTCATTATACAGGTTCCAGTATCGGTTCATCCGGGATAGACACCTCAATCGATCCTGCCGGGCGAAAAAGCAGCTGGCTTTCTTCTAATGATGACGAAATCCGGAGGCAAATATATGCCCAGCAAGATGAGGATTTATCCATATTGGAAGATATGATTCAGATGCATTCTGTCAACCCGGACGCCGACCTGGAAGAGCATTACGGTTGGGAACATAAGATAGACTACGACCAAGACGGTGATAACGACAATTGGTAAGAACACAGACTAACGAACTCAAATCCTCGTCTGTGACACCGTCACGGTGAAGAGCCTCCTGAAGAATCGAAACCGGAAACACCGCGTATGCCGGTTCTCGAAGTTGAGCAATATTTCAGCTTTTTTCTTCGACATGCGGCCGCAACGCACCATATCGTTTACCCGATGGACGAAAGTAATCCTTTTCTTTTCGGGATAACTCTTGATGAACTCGTCAACCGGCAGGTTGCCTTTTGCCACATTGCAGTCAGGACAGGCTATCACATAGTTCTCAAAACACGACCTGCCTCCAAGCGAACGGGGTACTATATGGTCGTATGTTACAGCCCCCGTACTCAAGGGAATACCACAATAGATGCATGTACCGCGGGTCTCTTCCCACAAGAGCTTGGAATACTTCAACGATCTTTTTTTGATCTTTTTGTTCCGGATTCGGCGGAATGGATTGAATCCACTCAGAAGAAGGTCCCTCTTATTATGGGTAATGAGGCTTTTGCGACAGGCACAGTTGACCCGGCTCCAATAAGCCAGCCTTTTCCGGAAAGGGAGCGTGCCCACATATCCGGGAACGGAAGCATGCCCTTTCTTATCCCTGCACTCCTCGCAGATGATCGTCCTACCGTCGAGGCGGACCTGCCTGGAATGCCTTACCGGAATTATTTGCGACATCGACCAAACACCGGTGTTCTCCCAACGCTTTCCGCACGCCATGCAACGGTATCCTGATTCCTTGAAGAGAATCTCCCTTTTCTCTCCCTTCGCCATATCATCGATTGCTCCCCAGAGCGGCTGCACCTGAGCATGATTCATATTATCCTCTATCATCTGTCGGTAGAAACGATTAGAAACAGAACATATTCCTCATCATATGCAAATGTACGCAAAGAGCCCCGGCGAAACAACTGCCGGGACTCTATCATGTCTGATGCCTGTCTTCCTCGACTTTCTCCACGGATACGAATTCCAATCCCAGTTCACGGATGAGCGCCTTGACCTTCTTCCTGTTCTTCACGGAGACATATTCCAGCGCTCCCTTGTCCTTTCGTTTCTTCTTCCTGCCCATGGCGTCCTCCTTCTTCCGGTCATCTCGACCGGCCGTGGTAATGGTGTTGCTGCTGTTCCTCTTCGGGTTCGACAGGCTGTACCTCCTTCGCTGCCTGGGCCTGGTGTTCCTGTGCAGGCTTCTGGCCATCTGCCTTCGCTGAGCGGAACTTCCCATAGTCAGCCTCCTCGCCCCTTGACATCTCCTGCTGGATGGACTCGAGACGCTGGATGATCATGCCGGAGCTACGCCGTACATCGCCAAGGACGCTTTTCAAGTACTCCGGTCCCTGCTGGAGGGAGCCGAGCCAAGACTTCAGGTACTGGGCGCTGTCGCTCTTGATGTGCTTGCTCATGCCGTATTGGCTGGAGATCACAGCCGCCGACAGTTCGGCGATCAGTTCCTCTCGCGCATATTCGGGAGAACCGAAGGAATGACCACCCAGATGACGGTCCAGTCTTGAATCCGCTCCCGTGGCGTGGGCGCATTCATGAAGCGTGTTCGTGGCGAAGGCCTCGCCGTCGACGAACTGCTCGCGCTTGGGGACGACGATATGGTCGTTGGCGGGGGAGTAGTAGGCCTTGTCTCCCTTGACCTGGTTGATGGGGCAGAAGAAGAGGTTCTCGTCAATCATCAGGTCGATGGCGGGATGGCTCTTGAGGTCACCCTGCTGCTGGATCTGACCGGCAGCCTGGGCCTTGAGCTTCTCGTACATCTCCGGACGGGTCACCTCAAGGTTCGTCTGAGCCGCGACATTGAACACGTTGTAAACCTGGAGTTTCGGGTAGACCTTGTACTTGGACTGATCCTCCCTGGGTAGGTTCCGGTAGTCGTCGTAGGGGATGCGCTCCTTCGTCTCCGGATTCACGACGGTGAAGGTCGTGAGGAAGACCGGGAAGGACTTCTCGCCTTTGTTGACGGTCACCATGGGAAGCTTATTCCCCTGCTTGTCACGGGCCTGGAAGACGTTTCCGTTCTTGTCCTTGACATAGTTCAGGTTCGTGATGCGGTCGAAGGTTCCCCACACGGGAATCTCGTACCCCATCTTCTCGGCCTGGAGCATCAGCATCAGGGAGTTGCCGCCGTTGTAATGGCGTCCGGACAGGTTTTGGGGAGGCTGGGTGACACCCGGCGTGAACCAGGGTTTCTTCCAGTCTCCCTGCAGCGTCTGGATCTTGTCGATCATCAGCTCCGTGAACCGTTCTAGGGCCTTGTCGGCCGCCGACGGACCGTCGTTGTTGTATTTCTTGTCCGCCATAGCCGCTACTTTTTATTCTCGTCCTTGACCCACTTGGAGACCTCGTCGACACGGCAGTTGATACTCAGACGGTCCTTGTAGACCTGGAGCTCCAGCGCACCCTGCGCCTTGATCTTGGTCTTCGGGCCCATCCAAACCCGCTGATCGTCGCCGAAGTCCACGAAATGCACCCAGATGTAGGAGTACTGGTCGTCGCCGACCTTCTCCGCGCTGTACGCATCGAAGTGACGGAACGCGCCCTTCTTGCCCTGGTGCTGGACCACGCCCTTGGCTCCGACAGTGCCGCGGAACTCGAGGGTGCCGCTGATGCCGTCGGCCTCGGTAACGTCGTGCTTGATCTTCTCGGCGGAGAGGTTGTAGTAGGTCTGGTCGCCCATCTTCTTGAAGGTCAACACGCCCTGGACCTTGACACGGTCGTCCTTGTTCGTGAACAGGGCATCCTCGTCATCGCCGTCGTAGGCAACGCTGATGTCGATGTCCGCAGCGTCATCCCCGTCTCCGAGGCGGACGCGCATGCCGAAAGAAATGAACAGCTGCCCATCGCGGCCGTTCTTGATGTCAGCGGAACGGGTCACGGTCCCGATGACGGTTACTTTGCTCTTAATCATGATCTTGTACGTTTTATTGGATTGTTGTTCATGCTGTTCATCGCATTCTCGAAGTTCTGCGAGGCGAGGCTGTTCGCCTGGGAGACCGAGGCCTGCTGTGCGGGGGCTTCCTGCTGCAGCTGCTGCACGTTCCCCATGTTGTCGATCTGGATGGCCATGGCCATCAGGCTGGCGAAGAGGGTGCTCGCTATTTCGACAATGGGGTCGGCGGCAGGGTAGTCACCGGCCGCTCCGAGAAGCCCGAAGAAGTTCTTCCACGGATCCTGCTCCCCGGTAATGGTGTTGAAGTAGTCCTTGTCCTTCGGCTCTTCCTTCTTCTCGGGCTCCTGCTGCTCCAGGGGTTTCTCCTCAGTGGTCGGTGCCGCTGCCGGAGGCTGCTCGCCCAGAACAGCCTTAGAGTGTGCGGCCAGGTCAGTGGTGCTCGTCGTCGGGGCGAGCGTGTTCTGCCATCCCTTCTCCTGCATCACCTGACGGTCGTAGCGGTCTAGGCCGTGCTGCTTGATAAGGCTCTGGAGACTCGATGCGTACTGCTTGCTGGAGGCATAGCCGTCATCCTGCAGGCCCCTCGTCCAGCCGACGTAATCGTCCGGAGAGAGCTCGAAGAGGTTCGCATACCGCTTGTTGCCACGCAGGAAGAGGGAATGGTGCTCGTAGCTATCGGCCACGGAGGCATACTGGCAGAACTTCTCATTGGGCTTGTCATCCGTATACACGAGGTAACGGCCGCCCCCGTCCAGCCACGTCTTCGTCGCTTTGATCCCGAAATGGTTGTTTCCCTTGCGGGACAGTTCGCTCTGTCCGCTGGCGCTCTCCAGTATGCCCTGGGCTAGGGTAACGGAAGCCGGGATGCCGTACTTGCGCATCTGCTCCATCGCCGCCTCGGCGTACTTGTCCACATAGTCACTTGCCTTGCTCATCGTTCTCTTTATCGATATTCGGTTCAGTTTCGGAGCCGGGTCATTGTTCCCGGCATGAAGGGGACCGGCGGCGAGAAGCACGGCCGCCAGCCCCATGAGGAGGATCCTAGCGATGGAAGCCACGGCTGCGTTCCTCCTGCTGCTGGTCCTGTGCGATGCCTCCGGCGATGATGCCGGCGACAAGGCCCGTTTCTGCTCTCGTGAGCGCCTCCTTGGCCTTTTCCTCCCTTTCTTCCTTGGCTTTCTGTTCCGGGGAGTTCCGGCGCTTCTCCTCTTCCTGCTCCTTCTGCTCCCGTTTCTCCTCGACATCCTTCTTCTGCCTCAGCAGGTCGGCGAAGAGCGTAGCGGCGAGCGCACGCTTGTACGCTTCCTTGTCCTCGGCAAGCCACAGGCGCTGGTACTGGGAAGGGGAGACCTCGCGTACCTCGGGCTTGTCCATCCCCCGGACCTCCAGGTAGCACATGATTTTGCGGGGTTCGTCTGTTCCCGGCTTGGGCTTCTGCTGGATAATACTCACACGCTGGACGGCGGAGAGGTCCACGTCCTGCTCCTTGCTGGAGAAAAGATCCGCCTTCATCTCCGGATGTGAGGTGGCCAGGGAGTAGTATTTCTGCGCCAGTTCCTGACGGAGGGCCTCGAACTGCTCACCGCCCTGCTTGGCGAGGGCGAAGAAACGACCGAGATC
>JAEEGH010002897.1_pt1 | contig 45633 bp, 33 predicted proteins | sample 9134181 | NCBI WGS metagenome assembly JAEEGH01 (sample SAMN16246544, study PRJNA631951) | gut metagenome | biome: gut microbiome; feature: rumen; material: DP-attached | host: Bos | place: Iran: Karaj | collected 2018-10
GGGTTCAGAACGTCGTGAGACAGTTCGGTCTCTATCTATCGTGGGCGCAGGAGTCTTGAGGGGACCGGCCACTAGTACGAGAGGACCGTGGTTGACCGACCTCCGGTTTGCCGGTTGTGCCGCCAGGCGCACCGCCGGGTATCCGCGTCGGGTTCGGATAAGCGCTGAAAGCATCTAAGTGCGAAGCCGGCCTCAAGATGAGGACTCCATTGAGGGTCGTGGTAGACTACCACGTTGATAGGCAGCAGGTGTAAAGACGGCGACGTCAAAGCCGAGCTGTACTAATTGCCCGAACGCTTTCGCGTCGAGTCATCCCTTCAGTTGTTGTTTCGCTGTCCTGACCGGCGTCTTGCTTGTGGAGATTGTCACCTATACGGTTGGTGATGTGGTGGGAGAGTGATGTAATCATAATTACTAATTCCTAATTCCTAATTACTAATCCGAAGAATTATCAGGTGGTTATTGCGGCGGGGTCCCACCTCTTCCCATTCCGAACAGAGAAGTTAAGCCCGCCTGCGCCGATGGTACTGCAATGCAATGCGGGAGAGTAGGAGGCCGCCACTTTTTATTGATGAAGCCCTGATTCATTGCTGAATCAGGGCTTTTTTATTTTGTCAATATAAAAAATTTGTTTATTTTTGCATTCCAAAGTGTATGATTCATGAGAAAACGTGCTGCTTTGATCCTATTAAGTATGATGGTAGCGGTATCTCTCAACGCCCAAGGCATTGATGAATATCGTAAGATATCATCATGGCTTTGTCAGAAGGTATTGGCGCAAAAGAATACTCAACGAAGGGTTGGAGATGAGGAGAAGTTCACTGTTGTCTTCGTCCAGTTGAAGGAGGACATGACAGATGAGCAACTTGCTGTATACCAATGTCGCCGTTATGCACAACTTGACGATATCGCAATAGTGATGCTACCGATAAGTCAGGTTGAGCATTTTTCTCACCATCCCACGGTCCTCCGTATTGAAGCGAATGAACAGTCGCATGTTACGCTGGATACGATTCCACGCGTTGTCAATACCCTTCCCGTTTACCAAGCGACAGCTCAACATCCTGCCTTTACAGGTGATGGGGTCGTTGTGGGTATTATGGATATTGGTTTTGACTTGACGCACCCCACGTTCTATAACAATAACGAATATCGGATTCATGCTTTCTGGGATCAACTGGCACCTTCTGATGATTATACTTATTTTCCTGTCGGTAGAGAGTTCGTAAGCACTTCCGATATCCTTGCACAAGGTTGTGCTATTGACGGAAAAGTGCAATGTCATGGTACCCATACCTTGGGAATTGCTGCCGGTAGTGGTCATGATACCCCATATCGGGGAGTGGCTTTTGAGAGTGAGCTTTGTGTTGTCAGTAATGCCGTTACTAATGACACTATCTTTATGAAGAAATCGGATTATGACAAATATACCTCTGCTACAGACGCATTAGGATTCAAATATCTCTTTGACTATGCGGAACAGCAAAACAAACCCTGTGTGGTGTCGTTTAGTGAGGGCTATACTCCTATGATAGACAGGGAGGACAGCCTGTATGCAGCTTTTCTTGGTAAACTGACAGGACCTGGCCGCATCCTGGTCTCGTCAGCTGGTAATGAACGACAGAGGCTGACTTATGCCGAGAAACCGAGGAATATGGAAATGGCGGGAGCCTTCATCAAGTGTAGTAAGAAAAAAGCGACCTATCAGGTGAAAGCTGACGGTACCGTCACTATCTGTCTTTATATCTATGATAAGACGACACATGAGTTACTTCAAGTGAAGGAACTGACAATGACAGGAATGGAACCTTCTGGTATATTAGAAGACAATATCATTGTCAACGAGAAAGAATGTAAGGTTCGTCTCAGTTATCATACGTCCAGTGCTGAGCCCAACTATCTTATCTACCTATTGGAGTTGGATGCCACCCAACAATTGAGTTCATGGGCGGATATCGCCATTGTTCCTAAAGGTGATGGAATATATGCGGAGCTTTTCGGAACATCGTCCAACGCATTATGTAACCTTGACGTCGATCTTCGTTGGAATGCCGCAAGTGAGGGACATAACATCCTGGCACCTGGTTGCTTTAGTGCTCCCATCTGTGTGGGCGCCACTATTCATCGAATGGGATATACTAATGTAAATGGTGAGTATAAGAAATCTGATGATAAACAAGGACTGTTGACCTACTATTCTTCCACAGGTCCTGCTATCAATGGACTGAACAAGCCTGATGTCACTGCGCCAGGAACCAATGTCATGTCTTCGTATAGTAGTTTTTACTATGAAACGTATCCTAATGTGACAGACGAATATGTCATGTATAGTGATGTGAACGGCAGAAAGTATCCTTGGGGTTCTAATGTCGGTACGTCAATGTCAACTCCTGTAGTAGCTGGTATTATTGCTCTTTGGCTGCAGGCGAATCCTCATCTCACCCGTGAGGATATTATCGGCATATTCAGTCGGACCTGTCGTCATCCAGAGGATGGTTTGACCTATCCTAATAACCGATATGGGTATGGGGAGATTGATGGTTATCGTGGATTATTGGATATTCTAGGATTGACAGGTGTTGAAAGCATCAGCCAGTATCATCCCAAGAGCGTAGAGATAACGCTCAGTGGGGGACAGCTCCACCTGCAATTCACGGAGATACCTCGTTTACCTGTTACTGTCAGTGTCTATTCCACATCGGGTGTCTTGCTTTGGAAACAACAAATACAACCTTCCCAGACAGATACCATGATGCCATTGCCTATGCTGTCCAGTGGTATCTATGCCATCCAGTTGACAAGTGCCGAACGGGGTGTTACCGGCTCGCAGCTTGTCAGGAAATAAAATTATTCCCCAATATCTTCGCTAAATCGAAATTTTACACTATCTTTGCATCATAATATGTTATTATGCAAGTAGTCTACGAGGACAACCACATTATCATCGTTTATAAAGAGAGCGGTGAGATCGTGCAGGGCGACAAGACGGGTGACGAGCCTTTGGCAGAGAAGGTGAAAGCATATCTCAAAGAGAAATATGCTAAGCCTGGTCTGGTGTTCCTTGGTATTGTGCATCGCTTGGATCGTCCTGTAAGTGGACTGGTCATGTTTGCCCGAACGTCGAAAGCATTAACTCGACTGAATGACATGTTCCGTCATGGTGACATTCACAAGACTTATTGGGCTGTCGTGCAAGATAAGCCGGAAGAATCAGAGGGAACACTGGAGCATTGGCTTACGCGGAACGAGAAACAGAATAAGACGTATGCCTATTATCATGAGGTGCCTGGTTCGAAAAAAGCCATCCTTAAATATCGGATGATTGGTCAAACGGATCGGTATTATTTACTGGAAATCAATTTGTTAACGGGTCGTCATCATCAAATCAGATGTCAGCTTGCTGAGATGGGATGCCCCATAAAGGGGGATTTAAAATATGGTGCCAGACGCAGTAATCCTGATGGGAGTATTTCTTTGTTAGCACACCGGCTGGAGTTTATTCATCCAGTAAAGAAAGAACCCATTGTTGTGGAGTCACCATTACCTGATGATCCGTTATGGCAGGGACTAAAATTATATCAACCATGAAGAAAGCGTTGTGGTGGATACTAGGTATACTGTTAAGTCCTGTCATACTGTTTCTGATATTGACAGCACTGCTTTATTTCCCTCCTTTCCAGAACTGGGCTGTTGATAAAGTCGCTGCTATAGCCTCAGAGAAGACAGGTATGCAGATCAATGTTGATCATGTGGACCTCTCTTTCCCTTTGGATTTGGGTATTGATGGCTTCCACATCCTTCAGCAGCCTGATACCATAGCCAATGTGGAACGGATGGTCGTCGATGTGGAGTTATTGCCTCTGTTGAAAAGCAAGGTGATTATCAATGAGTTGGAGATTAAACATGCCCAGTTTAATACAGTACAGTTTGTAGATGCTGCATGTGTGAAGGGACAATTCAAACGTCTTGCCTTGTCGAGTAAGGGTATAGACCTTGATCAGCAGACTGTAGAAATCAATGGTGCCAGATTAGAGGATGCTATCGTAGATATTGCCTTGAACGACAGTGTCCCAGAAGATACGACGACATCCAATAACCGTTGGAAAATTTTTGCCGACAGTCTGTCTGTTGTTCGCTCTGATATAGCTCTCCACATGCCAGGTGACACCATAAGTGTGAAAGCCCGTTTCGGTAATCTGTCGGCAAAAGGCGGAGACATCGACTTAGGTACGCAGACTTATCAGATTGCTTCCTTGGATTGGAGTAATGGTAGCCTCCAATACGACCAGAACTATGAGCCACGTATAGAAGGGCTTGACTATAACCATATCGACCTTCAGCATGTGAATATAGGAGTTGATTCCATTTATTATCATGACCCGACGGCACGACTGGTGATGCGTACTGTACAGTTGAACGAGAAGAGTGGTTTACAGGTAAGTGATTTCACAGGTGTTGTCGCTATGGAGAATGGAAATATCAGATTATCGAATTTACATTTGAAGACACCTGATTCTGATATGGACATGGAGCTGGATATGCCACTCTCCCTGATGGACAAAATACAGCCAGGCAAGATGAGAATGCGCATGAATGCTCAGGTAGGTAAACAAGACCTGATGCGCTTCTTAGGAGGAATGCCACAGTCGTTCCAGCAGCGTTGGCCTAATTACCCGTTGAGTGTCAAGGGCTCTGTGAATGGAAATATGGATTATATGGAGTTTGACGGACTCGATGTGTCCTTACCCACCGCTTTTCATGCTACAGCCACAGGATTCGTTGCTAATCTGACAAGCCCCCAACGTCTTCGTGCCAAGGTGGATTTTAAGGCAAGGACTGAAGATCTGAATTTTATGACAGGTCTGTTGCCGAAGGATTTGCAACGTGACTATCGTATCCCTCATGGAATTACCGCTCAAGGATATGTCAAAGCAGATGGTGCGCAATATTATGCAGATTTTGTGATGCGAGAAGGCAAAGGACAGGTGAAGGCAAAGGGAAATTTCAATGCTAATGCCATGCGTTATGATGCAAACCTGTCGATACGTGACCTGAACTTACATCACTTCATGCCTCATGATTCTATCTATGCTATCTCTGCTGATGTTGTGGCAAAAGGACAGGGGACAGACATCTTCTCGCCACGCACTACCTTACAGGCTGATGCGAGAATCCTTCAGCTAAAATACGGGTCTTATGACCTGAGTAATATGATGGTGGCAGCGGATGTCAAGAACGGTCGTGCCTTTGCTCATGTGACAGGTGACAACCATTTGCTTAATGGTACTATCGCCTTGGATGCTCTGATGAAAAAAAACAAGTTAGACGGTACAATCACTGCAGACATGGCACAGTTAGACCTCTACCGTCTCCATTTGGTTGATAAGCCATTGACCATTTCACTTTGTGGTCATGTGGATGTTAGTTCTGATTTGAAGAAAACACATTATGTTAGCGGGTTCTTCTCTGATTTTACCATCCGTGACTCTGCTAAGGTATATCGTCCCGAGGATTTAGGATTACTGATTAATCTACGTGCTGATACCACTTATGCCCGTATTCAGAGTGGTGACTTTATTGTGAAGGTGGATGCCAGCGGTCATTATGAACACCTGATCAGTCAGCTTACCACGCTTAGCGATTCCGCAATGGCACAATATGATCAGAAGATTATTGACCAGCCCGCCCTTCGCCGACTTCTTCCTGTCATGAAACTACATGTGGAGAGCAAGACAGACAATCCTATTGTAACTCTTTTGAAGAGTGGTAATAATATTGATTTCAAAGACATGCTCTTTGATATGACGACCTCTCCGGAAACAGGAATCAACGGCAACGGTCATATCTATTCCCTGGTATATGATGGAACACGTCTTGACACGATTAATTTCCGTCTTACCCAGCGGAAGGAGCATCTTAGTTTTGGTGGACAAATACGCAATAACAAGCGGAATCCGCAGTTTGTGTTCAATGCCCTCTTCGATGGAGTCCTTCAACAACGTGGTGCCACAATGGGTGTCCGTTATTTTGATTCTGAGAACAAGTTAGGAGCCCGTATCGGAGCTCAAGCGGAGATGGTAGATAGCGGCATTCGCCTGCATCTTGTACCAGATCGTCCGACATTGGGCTATAAGGAGTTTGCTTTGAATAAGGATAATTATGTGTTCTTAGGTACTGATCGTAAAGTGATGGCGAAGATAGATTTGATAGCTGATGACGGTATGGGTGTGAAGATATATTCCGAAGAGAGTGACCCTACAGCATTACAGGATATCACAATCAGTCTGAATCGCTTGGATTTGGGAGAGATTACCTCTGTGCTTCCTTATGTGCCTCGTATGACGGGTATCCTGAATGGTGACTATCATGTCGTGCAACATGAGACGGGACGTTTCTCTGTCGTGAGTGATATGACGGTCCAGAACATGACATATGAGAAAAGTCCGATAGGTAATGTGAGTACAGAACTTGTCTATTTACAGAAAGAGAATGATGCCCATGCTGTAGAGGCACGTCTGTTGAAAGATGATGTGGAGATAGGTTTGTTAAATGGTACCTATTATAATGAAGGAGAGGGTGTCCTTGATGCTAAACTGCAACTGACCCACTTCCCCTTGGAGATTGTTAACGGTTTTATCCCTGACCAGATTGTCGGTATGGAAGGTTTTGGCGAGGGTGAGATGTCTGTCAAGGGCTCATTAAGGACTCCACAGGTGAATGGTGAGGTCTACCTTGACTCCTCTTATCTTGTGAGTATTCCTTATGGTATACGCTTGCGTATCGACAATGACCCAGTACGTGTCGTGGGCTCCAACCTGATGTTAGAGAATTTCTCCCTGTATGCTTATAATGAGAACCCGTTAACGTTGATGGGCAGTATCAACTTCTCGAATCTCGACCATATCTTGGTAGACCTCCGTATGCGTGCTAAAGATTATCAGATTATCGGTGCCAAGGAAAATCCCAACAGTATTGCTTACGGAAAGGTCTTCGTAGATGTATATGGCAGAATGCGGGGCTCTTCAGATAATCTGAATCTGCGAGGCAGGTTGAATGTGCTAGGCTCCACAGATATGAGTTATGTGTTGCGTGACACTCCACTTTCTACCGATAACCATTTGGAGGAACTGGTCAAGTTCACTGATTTCAGCGACACGACACAAATTGTTGTCGAACGTCCGCCCTTGAATGGTTTCACAATGGATATGACGATAGAGGTATCGAAAGGTGCCCATATTATGGCATACCTCAATGCTGACCATTCCAACTATATTGACCTGATGGGTGGTGGTACATTGCGTATGCAGTATACGCCAGTGGATAATTTGCAATTGCGTGGTCGTTATACTCTGTCAAATGGTGAGATGAAATACTCACTGCCCGCCATCCCATTGAAAACTTTCACTATCCAAGACGGGTCGTATATTGAATTTACAGGAGAACCAATGAATCCCACATTGAATATCACGGCGACAGAACGTACGCGTGCTACCGTTTCCAATAGTAATGGGGTGGGACGTAGTGTGGAGTTCGACTGTGGTGTGATTGTCACCAAGACTTTGAAAGATATGGGATTGAAGTTCACGTTGGATGCTCCGGAGGATATGCAGTTGCATAGTGAACTGCAAGCGATGGGGGTAGAACAGCGTGGAAAACTTGCTGTCACTATGCTTACTACAGGAATGTACCTTGCCGATGGTAATACTGGTGCTTTCTCAATGAACGCCGCACTCAGCTCATTCCTAAACTCAGAGATCAGTCATATCACAGGTAATGCTTTACGTACCCTTGATCTCTCGTTTGGTATGGACAACTCAACGGATGCCTCTGGTGCTATGCACACCGACTATTCTTTTAAGTTTGCTAAGCGGTTTATGAATAACCGTTTGAAAATTGCCGTTGGCGGAAAGGTGTCATCAGGTGCGGAATTACAACAACGTAATAATTCTTTCTTTGATAACGTTTCTCTTGAATATCGCCTCGATCATACAGCGAATAAGTTTATTACGCTATATTATCAGAACAACAGCTATGACTGGTTGGATGGTTATACCCAGAAATATGGCGCTGGTTTCATATGGCGTCGTTCTCTGCAGAATTTCTGGGACATCTTCCGCTTCAAAGACACGACACCTCAACGTCCTATGCGTCCCCTGAAAGCTCCGGTTACTCCGAATCCTAGTGTCCCTACTGATTCCCTAAAAACTGAAAGTAATGAGAAGAAATAATTTTCTATATATATTAGCAGGTATACTTCTCTCTTCCTGTTCGATGACAAAGAATATCCCGGAGGATGACCAGCTCTTCACGGGTCTGAAAAAGATCACTTATGAGAACTATGAGGAGAATGATAACTTCATACAGACTAAAGAAGAGTTGGAGGCTGCACTTGCCACAGCTCCTAATGGTGCGATCTTCGGTAGCAGCTACCATCGTATGCCTTTCTCATTCGGATTGTCTGTATGGAACCACTATAGCGGAAAAGATTCTGGTTTCGCCAAATGGATGACGAAGGCATTTGGAAAACAACCCGTTTTGATGTCGTGGGTTAATCCTGAGTTACGTTCTTCCGTGGCAAGCTCTGTATTGAGGAATCATGGATATTTTAACAATCATGTGAGCTATGAGATTGTCCCACAGAAGAACCCTAAGACTGCAAAAATCGGCTATATGGTGAATTTCGGTCGTCTTTACCGTCTTGACAGTGTCGGGTATTTTGGTTTTCCAACAGGTGCGGACAGCCTGATACAAGCCACAATGAACGAAGCGTTAATCCACAAAGGAGACCCCTTCGTCGTTGCTAATCTCGATGCCGAACGTAAGCGTGTGAGCCAACTTTTACGTAACAACGGCTATTATTATTACCAGCCGGACTATGCCTCCTATCTTGCCGACACCTTTGCTGTTGACGGTAAGGCACAGTTGCGTTTCCAATTGGCAAAGGATGTTCCTACCCAGGCCCTCCATCAGTGGTATATCGGAAGAGTGAACATCAATATGCGTAAGACTTTTATGGAACAGTTGACGGACTCTCTCCACCGTCGATATTTTACAGTACGTTTCTCTGGAAAAAAACCACCTATACGTACTCGTGTGTTGATGGCAGACATGAAATTGCGTCCTCGTCAGTTGTATAGCTACGACAATTATCTGCAGTCTGTCAACAAACTCAATGCCATGGGACTCTTCTCGTCTACAGATTTTGTTTTCACACCTCGTGACACAACAGCGACATGCGATACGCTTGACCTGACCCTTAACTGCGTGTTCGACAAACCATGGGACTTCTATATCGAGACAAATTTCAATGCCCGTACTATTGGACGAGTAGGACCTGAGCTAAAACTTGGTGTTACCCGTCGTAATGCTTTCCGTGGTGGTGAGAAGATTGATGTCAACCTGCACGGCTCTTACGAGTGGGCAACGAGTGGTGGTACTTCGATGAATAATTATGAGTATGGTGCTGATGCCAGCATTGAATTTCCACGTATCATTGCACCTTTCTTTGGAGGTAACCGTGTGCGTCGTGACAAGAATGGTCGCGTCATACGTCGCCGTCGCTACTTCAGTACGCCACTTACCATTGCCAAGGTGTCTACAGATATCATTTATCGTCCTAGTTACTACAAAATGCATGTAGTCAGTGGTGAGTGGACCTACCGTTGGCAATCCTCAGCGCAGAGTCGTCATGAGTTTTCACCATTGACAGTTAAATATCAGTTTATGAATAGTCACACGGAGGAGTATGACAAATTGGTGAAGACTAATCCTTATCTAGCTGCTACGATGCAGGATTATTTTGTACCAGAGATGCGCTATACCTATACCTATACCAGTCCTGCGGGAAAACTGCATCCCATCCGTTGGGAAACAACAATCGCTGAGGCAGGTAACCTGTTGTCACTGGCATATATGATTGGTGGTAAGAGTTGGAATGAGAAAAACAAAACTCTTTTCAAGAATCCCTATTCTCAGTTCTTGAAGATTGAGACTGATTTCACTAAGACGTGGACGCTCAATAGCACATCACAGCTGGTTGGTCATGTCAATGTCGGATATATCTGGCTCTATGGAAACTCCGATGCTATTCCCAATAACGAGATGTTCTATGTAGGAGGAGCCAACAGTATCCGTGCCTTCTCCGTCCGTGGAGTCGGACCAGGTAGCATTGAGTCGTTTGGCGACAAGGCGATGGACTATCTTTTCCGTAATGGTTCCATCAAGTTCGTGACGAATCTGGAGTATCGTCAACGCCTTTTTGGAAATCTTTATGGAGCTCTCTTCCTTGATGCCGGTAACGTGTGGACTTCCTCCAACAACTCTTATGAGACAGAGAAAGAGCAAAGTAGTATCGATGGTGGACGTTTTCACTTTAAAAATCTATTCCGTGAACTAGCTGTCGGAACAGGTGTCGGTATCCGTTACGACCTAGACTTCCTTATCCTTCGTCTTGACTGGGGTATCGGTCTTCATGTGCCTTATGAAACAGGTAAGTCAGGCTTTTTTAATGTCGATGGTTTCAAGAGGAACCAGACCCTTCATTTCGCCATCGGCTATCCGTTCTGAAGATATAATTTGAAAATAAAACTATCGTCTTCAGTCTTAAGAATGCAAATATATTTGCATTCTCTTCGTTTAATCGAAATTTTGCATTATCTTTGCAGTATAATATGGATAATAAGCAAGCGACATTGGAGTTAGGGTCAAAACCCGTTGGGCGGCTGTTGATGCAGTATGCTCTTCCTGCCATTGTGGCAATGTCGGCTTCCAGCTTGTATAACATTATCGATAGAGCGTTCATCGGACAGGTGGTGGGACCAGAGGCAATAGCAGGTCTTGGTATTACTTTCCCTTTTATGAATCTTAGTGCTGCCTTTGGTGCGGCTGTAGGGGTGGGTTCCTCCACGTGTATCTCCGTTAAACTGGGACAGCGTGACTATAAGACGGCACAGTATCTGTTGGGTAACACGGTAACCCTCAACTTGATTATTGGTGTCCTTTTCATGGTCGTTTGTCTAGTATTCCTTGATCCTATTCTGCGTTTTTTTGGAGCTTCAGAGGTGACTCTGCCATATGCCCGTGAGTTCATGGAAATTATCCTGTTAGGTAATGTCGTGACTCACATGTATTTTGGAATGAATGCCGTGCTGAGGGCTGCTGGCAAGCCTCGTCATGCGATGTGGGCTACCTTGTTTACGGTGGGTATGAATATCATTTTGATTATTGCCTTTGTATGGTGGTTCCGATGGGGTATCAGGGGAGCGGCATTAGCTACCATCACCTCCCAAACGATAGCGCTCTGCTGGCAGATGTGGGTATTCTCTGACAAGAAAGAACTGTTGCATCTGCGCAAAGGCATCTATAAATTGAAGAAAGACCTGGTTCGTAATATCATTTCCATTGGAATCTCACCTTTTCTGATGCAGAGCACATCATGTGTCATCGTAATATTTATGAACAATCAGTTTGTGCGTTATGGCGGTGACATGGCAGTGGGAGCCTATTCTATTGCCAACTCCGTTGTGATGGTGCTTTTTATGTTTGTGATGGGAATGATACAAGGTATGCAGCCTATCGTTGGCTACAACTATGGTGCCGAGCGTTTTGACCGTATGTTTCGTTGTCTTTGGTTGACAATAACTGCAGCGACTACTATACTGTTAATCGGTTGGACGGTCTCGATGCTCTTCCCTCGTCAGATAGCCCGTGTGTTTACGACAGATGCCACCTTGATAGCAATGGCTGCAAGGGGTATCCAACTCAATATGATGGTCTTCTTTGTGGTAGGCTCTCAAGCCGTTATCACTAATTTCTTCCAGTGTATTGGTAAAGTGAAGATCAGTATTTTCCTCTCTCTCTCACGACAGTTGATCCTGTTGTTGCCGATGGCATACATCTTCCCCCTGTTCTTGGGACTGGATGGTGTATGGTATTCGATGGCAGCAAGTGACTTCGGTTCTTTTTCTATGACAATCCCCTTGTTGATATGGTATATCAAAAAACTCAAAGCTTATGGAAAATAAACACATTATTATCAATGTAGGACGACAGCTGGGTAGCGGCGGACATGATATTGCCCGTATGCTTGCTCATGATTTCAATGCTAAGTATTATGATAAGGAAATTCTTAACCTTGCCGCTAAAGAGAGTGGTTTCAGTGAGAAAATATTCGAACAGAATGACGAGAAAAAGGGTTTTATCCGTGGACTGTTCAGTATGACTACTCCTCATGTCAGCGGAGCTTATGAGTCAGGGTTCTCCCAGGAGAATCTGTTCAAGTTTCAAAGTGATGCGATCCGTAAGGCGGCTGAAAAAGGTTCTTGTGTCTTTGTGGGGCGTTGTGCCGATTATGTATTGCGTGACTTTGAGAATGTAGTGAATATTTTCATCACTGCGTCAATGCATGACAGGGTACAGCAAATCCTTAACAATCAGAGTGTGACACCACCAGAGGCAAAGCATATGATTTTGCAGGCAGAGAGTAAACGAGCTGCCTATTATAATTATTATACAGGTAAGAAATGGGGACATGCGGAATCGTATGACCTTTGTGTGAACTCTAGTATTTTGGGACTGGACGAGACGGAGAAGATGATAGCCGACTTTATCAGAAAGAGATTTGAACTATGAAGCGAATAGGAATCATCAGTGATACGCATAGTTACTGGGATGAGAAATACCTGCATTATTTTGAACCCTGTGACGAGATATGGCATGCCGGCGACATCGGTTCAACGGAAGTGGCAGAACGGTTGGCGGCTTTTCGTCCTCTCCGTGCTGTCTGCGGCAACTGTGACGGTGGTGACTTGCGACTGATGTATCCGGAGGTGCTGCGCTGGAAATGCGAGGATGTGGAGGTGCTGATGAAACATATCGGAGGCTATCCTGGCAATTATGACTATAGTATCCGTTCACAGATATATGCCTCACCACCTCAGCTCTTCATCGCGGGACACTCGCATATCCTGAAAGTGAAGTATGACAAGACGCTGAACCTGTTGCATATCAATCCTGGTGCCGCAGGACTGCAGGGATGGCATAAGGAAAGGACGCTTGTCCGACTGACTATCGAGGGCAATAAATTCAGTGACTGTGAAGTTATTACATTAGGAAAACATTAAAAAACAAATAGATATGAAACGAACAATTGTAATTACTGGTGGCGCAGGCTTTATCGGAAGCCATGTGGTACGCCTTTTTGTGAATAAGTATCCAGATTACCACATCATCAACCTCGACAAGTTGACGTATGCAGGTAATCTCGCTAACCTCAAGGATATCGAGAACAAACCCAACTATGAGTTTGTGAAGATGGATATCTGTGACTTTGATGCCTTCTATAAACTGATGCAGGAAAAGAAGGTTGACGGTATCATCCACCTGGCAGCTGAGAGTCATGTGGACAGAAGTATCAAAGACCCCTTCACCTTTGCACAGACAAACGTGATGGGTACATTGTCACTCCTGCAGGCAGCAAAACTTTATTGGGAGTCTCTGCCTGAGCGTTATGAAGGCAAACGCTTCTATCATATCTCTACCGATGAGGTATATGGTGCCTTGGAGTTGACACATCCAGAGGGAATCGATCCGCCTTTCACTACAACAGCTTCCTCGTCAGAGCATCACTTGGCATACGGTGACAAGTTCTTCTTGGAGACCACGAAGTATAATCCACATTCTCCCTATAGCGCAGCCAAAGCATCAAGCGACCATTTCGTCCGTGCCTATCATGATACCTATGGTATGCCTGTCATCGTAACGAACTGTTCAAACAACTACGGACCTTATCAGTTCCCTGAGAAACTGATTCCTTTGTTCATCAACAATATCCGTCACCGTAAACCGTTACCTGTCTATGGCAAGGGCGAGAATGTGCGCGACTGGCTGTTTGTGGAGGACCATGCCCGTGCCATCGACCTGATTTTCCATCAGGGAATGATAGCAGAGACTTATAATATCGGTGGCTTCAATGAATGGAAGAATATCGATATCATCAAGGTGGTTATCAATACTGTTGACAGACTGTTAGGACGTCCGGAAGGTGCAGATATGGACCTTATCACTTTCGTGACCGACCGTGCCGGACATGATCTGCGTTATGCCATCGATAGTACCAAGTTACAAAAGGAACTCGGATGGGAACCTTCGTTGCAATTTGAGGAGGGTATCGAGAAAACCGTTCGCTGGTATCTCGACAATCAGGAGTGGCTGGATAATGTAACCTCTGGCGATTATCAGAAATACTACGATAATATGTATGCTAACAGATAATAACAAAACAAATACTAATTATGAAGAAAATTCTATTACTGGGAAGTGGTGAGTTAGGTAAGGAGTTCGTGATTGCTGCCAAGCGTGCCGGTGCTTATGTAGTGGCTTGCGACCGTTATAATGATGCACCTGCTATGCAGGTAGCTGACGAGCGTGAGGTATTCTCAATGCTTGATGGTGATGCCCTTGCTGCCGCTGTCAGGAAACATCAGCCTGATATCATCGTGCCTGAGATTGAAGCCATCCGCACAGAGCGTCTTTTTGATTTCGAGAAAGAGGGTATACAGGTTGTTCCTTCTGCCCGTGCCGTCAACTTCACAATGAATCGTCGTGCCATCCGTGACCTTGCCTCTCGCGACTTAGGTCTTCGTACGGCAAAATATTTCTATGCCAAGACCTTCGACGAGTTCAAGAAGGCTGCCGATGAGATTGGTTTTCCCTGTGTGGTAAAGCCTTTGATGTCATCATCAGGTCACGGACAGAGCTATGTGCATAATGATGATGAGTTGGAACAGGCTTTCAAGGAAGCTATGGAAGGCAGTCGTGGTGACGTGAAAGAAGTCATTATTGAGGAATTCATTGACTTCGAGTCGGAGTTTACCTTGCTGACAGTGACACAGAAGAATGCACCTACTATTTTCTGTCCTCCTATCGGACATGTGCAGAAGGGTGGTGACTATCGTGAGTCATGGCAACCTTATAATATTAGTGATGAGGCTCTCAAACATGCACAGAACATGGCGGATCAGGTGACGAAGGCACTCACAGGCTATGGTATCTGGGGCGTGGAGTTCTTCCTGACACGTCAAGGGGAGGTCATTTTCTCGGAGTTGAGTCCTCGTCCACACGATACTGGCATGGTGACCTTAGGTCATACCACTAACCTTTCTGAGTTTGAACTCCATTTCCGTGCTGTGATGGGATTGCCTATTGCTGGTATCCATCTGGAGCATGCAGGAGCCAGTGCTGTCATCCTCTCACCAGAGGAGAAGCATGGACCACTGGACTACAACTTCGTAGAGGCTTTGAAAGAAGACCGTACCCGTATCCGCATCTTCGGCAAGCCAGAGGCTCATAAAGGTCGCCGCATGGGTGTCGTCCTCTGCTATGGTGAGTTAGGTGACGATGTCAATGCTTTGCGTGACAAGGCAAAGCGTCTTGCCAAAACCGTGTTAGGGACAGATCCTTATATGAAGAAATAGTGGTTACAAAAAAATAGAAACAGGTGCTGCAATTTATGGGTTGTAGCACCTATTTCTTATGGAGGTATTCATCGTATGGAATAGTACCCATCAGCATTCGTTTGCGTCCAGTGTTGTAACATGGACTGATTAGATTGTCCTCTTCCCGATAATAAGGAGTGGAGATGTCTGCCAGATATAATAGTAGTTGGCTGATATTGTCTGTCATGAATGGGCGGTCTTTTGCCTTGATGATCTGTTGGACGATGTCTGGATGGTTCTTCCGGAAGATTGGTGATGTCCAAATCCAGAAAGGAATCTCAAACTGCTGATAGATCTCATTCGGCGTGTTAACCTCAAGGGTTCTTCCAAATGTCAGACTTCCGTCATAACACATCTCACCATGATCTGGCATATAAATGACGATGGCATCACGATGCATGAAACGACGTGTGATCTCTGTGACGACATAGTCATTATACAGACAAGCATTATCATAGTGTGCTAGTTCGGAGATGTCTTCTTCGCTGAGTTCAGATCGTTGGTAGTCCTGTGGTTTGAAAAGGTCATACATCTCTGGATAGCGGTCTGCATAAGCAGTATGTTGACCTAACAAATGGAAGATGGTCAGGTTATGTTCTTGACGATAGAAAGCCAAAGAGTCGTAGTCTTCCAATAGCCCTATGTCGTATGGATGAGAGTGTTGATTGCGGTGAGTGAACATCGACGGACTTATTTTTGGATTATTGACAAACGCACTTCCACTGAAGTCAAAGACGTCAAGGGTGGGTGAGGGTACAAATTGGTTGGTGAGGAATGATACCTGATAGCCAGCTTTCTGGAAGAGTTGCGGAAATAGGGGATAGTCTGTCCAGTCACCTTGTTGACCATAGGCATATAGAGAGAATGTAAGTCGGAAAACCATGCTGGTCTGGTGATAAGGGGAAACTACATCTGTAAATGCAACAAGTGAACTGTCGCACATCATTTGCATCTGACGAGGAGTTGTAGCTTTCTCGTAACCATAGAGTTGGGAATGGTGCTTGCTGTATGCTTCTCCGATAATCAGTATGATATCCGGTGAACGGAAAGAGCAACTGTCCACCGATATAAGCGCTGAGTTCTGTTCCAATTTCAGAAACGCGTCTCGTTCTAACGATACACCCTTCCAGGCATGGAGCAGTCGGTAGAACGGCATGTAAAATCCGCCACTGTGAGGTAAGTCGGAGGCATATTCATATTCTAACCCTGTCTTCGGCTCTATCAGATTACGTACAATATATATTTTGTTCTTTGTACAGTCAATAGCAGAGAACAAGAGGATACAGACACCGAGCCATCCGAATGTTCTGATACGGATATTGATCTTTCTCCAAGACACGTAGATATGGATTGTTATTAACAGGAGAATTATAATGACTGGAAGTGGAATCGAGGAGAGGGTCACATAAGAAGAGAGAGTCTCTGTCGCCTCCCGCTGGTTGGTTTCCAAGCAGATACGTAAAAGGGAAGCACTGATAGGTGCCCCAAGGCGGCAATAACAGAATAAATCCACTATGGTAAGACCATAGGCAATGACGTAGAAGAGTCTCTTCGTCCATATGGCAATCTTAGAAGGGAGAAGACAAAGGATAAGGCATAAGACGTAGATGTCAACTAGTAATTCAAATACGGATACATGTTTTCCTCCTTGATGAATACTCATCATATCGATTAGCCCTAGCAAGTACATAAACAGGACAAAGCAAGGGAAAGACTTCAGGGGTGCCAGTATCTTTTCTTTCATCTTATGAATAACGTTTAAACCTATATAATATTATATGTTTTATGTCGTTATATATTATATGAAAATAGAAATCATTGACCTTCCGAAAATTACCGATCCACGAGGTAATCTGACAGTGGCGGAGCAGATGGAGAATGTTCCTTTTGAGATAAAACGTGCTTATTGGGTGTATGATGTTCCGGCTGGAGAGAGTCGTGGAGGGCATGCACATAAACGGTTGAAACAATTTGTGGTAGCACTTAGTGGTTCGTTTCATGTGACACTTGATAATGGTTATGAACGGAAGACTGTCTTGCTGAATCATCCATATCAGGGTTTGCTTATTGAAACCAACACATGGCGTACATTGGATGATTTCTCCAGTGGTGCCGTATGTTTAGTACTTGCCTCAGAACTCTACGAAGAGGATGATTATATATATGATTATGAAGATTTCCTGAAATATGTAGGATGTTCAAGATAGTTAGATATAATGCTGGGCAGGCAGACGAATGGAATCAATTCGTCGCTCAGTCGAAGAACGGTACGTTTCTCTTCGACCGACAGTATATGGACTATCATGCTGACCGCTTTCATGACCACTCCCTGCTTTTCTATAGAGACGAGAAGCTATATGCCCTTTTCCCTGCTAATGAGAACGGCAATATTTTGTATTCACATCAAGGACTGACTTATGGGGGGCTTGTTATGGGTACAGAGGCGACAACCGTCCATGTAATGGAGTGTTTCCAGTTATTAAGACAGTACCTTTTGGACCATGATTTCCATCGTGTCGTTTATAAGGCTATTCCTTGGATATATCATCAAATACCGGCAGAAGAACCTCTCTATGCCATGTATCGGGTTTTCGATTACCGTCTAAAGGAGCGTGATGTGTCTTCCACCATTGTGTTGGCCAAGCCTTTGAAATGGAAGAAAGACCGTCGACACGGACTCCATGTGGCATCAGATAACGGAATACGGGTGGAACAGAGTGATAACTATGCCGAATTCTGGCAGATATTGAAAGAGAATCTTCAAAAATGTCATGGGGTCTCTCCTGTGCATACTTTGGATGAGATACTCTTACTGCATCAGCGTTTCCCTTCCTCTATTGTCCTATATGCGGCTTACAGGGAACAGCAGATGTTAGGGGGATGTGTGGTTTATATTACTCCACAGGTTGTTCATACACAATATATCTCATCCACGGCAGAGGGGAAACGGTTGGGTGTCATCAATGCCATCATCAAAGAGATCATTGTTGCTTATCCAGAATACATGTATCTAGATTTCGGGAAATCAACGGAAACACATAGTGATATCCTTAACGAGAACTTAATATATCAAAAGGAAGGCTTTGGAGCCCGTGCCGTCTGTTATGACACTTACGAGTGGGATGTTTAAGATAAACTAAATTATTCTTTGGGTTCTTCAGCAGCATGTGGCTGTGAGGGGAGGGGAGTCTGACTGGCATGAGACTCTGTAGATGACGGTTTATCGGCATTTTCCACAGATCCTTCCGCAGCAGGGATGTCAGTATGACGTATGCTATCCGTAGACAAAGAGTCAGAGTCTGATGGAATCTTGAAATAGCCTCCGCAGTTGTATGCTACAGCACTGGCATCAAGTCCCTTTGGAAGAGTGAATTTTGTACGGTACTGTTTGAAGGCTGGATCACCTAATACAAGTTCGAGAAAGTTACCACAGACAGGTAATGCCGTGCGGTTGCCTTGTCCTAGTTGTCCTGTACGGAAGTGGATACAGCGATATTCTCCACCTACCCATGCACCGACAACTAGTTTAGGAGTCGTCCCAATAAACCAGGCATCAGAATGGTTGTTGCTTGTTCCTGTCTTACCACCGAAGTCCGTGTCATTAAGGTATTTACTGATGAAACGGTAGAGAGCACTACTGGTACCGTGCATACCGCCCTGTAGTAGTTGTTGCACAAAGAAAGCGCTCTTCTGTGGAATGCTCTGTTTGTCTTCCGTCTTGGCATTATAAATTTCTTTGCCATCACTGTCGAGAATTCGGGACACCAGTACAGGTTCATGAGCCATACCTCCGTTGACAGGTGTACAATAGGCATTCACTAGTTCAAGTAATGTGACATCACTGGAACCTAAGGCAAGTGCGGGAGTAGGGTCGAGTTTACTCTTGATACCCATCTCATGAGCGGTCTTGACGATTTGAGGGATGCCAACTTCCTGTCCTAGTTTGACAGCAACGGAATTGATACTCATCGCAAAAGCCTGCTTCAGCGTGATATTGGCATTCGAGAATCGTCCATCAGCATTAGTGGGAGCCCATAATACCTCCTTTTTCTGTTTGGAATCATAAACCTTCATGGAGAAATAGGAGTCTTGACGAGTGTCACAAGGCGTGATGCCTTGGTTCATTGCTTCGGTGTAGACGAAGAGTTTGAAAGTAGAGCCGGGTTGTCGCATTGCTGTCACCTTGTCGTATTTCCAAGTCTTGAAATCAAGATCACCCACCCATGCCTTCACATGTCCTGTCTGTGGCTCCATGGCAACAAAGCCACAGTGCATGAAATGCTCCATATAACGGATAGAGTCCATGGTAGACATCTCTTTTTCTATGAATCCCTGCTCATAGTCAAAGAGTTTAACGATATGAGGGGCATTCAGATGGTAATTGATAGAGTCTTGATTACCATTATATTTTTGGTTCAGGTATTTATAATAAGGTAATTTCTTTGCTAGGTTCTCAATAAAATGTGGAATCTCCTGTCCGCGTTCGTCACGCCATGGGTTCATACCCAGCCAGTGATTATCAAAACTCTTTTGAATAATCTTCATCTGCTTGATGACCGCTTCCTCCGCATATTTCTGCATACGGGTATCGATGGTCGCATAAATTTTCAATCCGTCTCTGTAGAGGTCGATGTCATTCTCATTACACCATTCTCTGAGATAACTTGCGACAGCGTCACGGTAGTAAAGAGCTTGTCCGTCATAGTTGTTCTCAACACTATAGTTCAAGTCGACAGGTTTCTTTGTCAATGAGTCATAAGCCACCTTGGTGATATCCTTGTGCTTAAGCATGTTGTTCAATACAACATTCCTTCTGTTGAAAGAATTCTCTGGATTGATACGTGGGTTATAATAAGTAGTGGCTTTGAGCAGTCCCACGAGGATTGCGCACTGGTCGGGAGTAAGGTTCTTCGGCGTCGTACCGAAATATGTCTTTGCCGCTGTCTTGATGCCGAAAGCATTGGAACCGAAGTCCACCGTATTAGCATACATTGTTAGAATTTCTTTTTTGTCGAAGAACATCTCGAGTTTCACTGCCGTAATCCATTCCTTGCTCTTCATGATAAGCATCTTCACACCAGGAATAGAACCGAGGAGTCCTGTAGAATATTCAGTACGGACCCGGAACATGTTCTTGACTAACTGTTGTGTAATGGTGGAAGCTCCACGGGCGTCATGATGTACTACATAATCCTTGAAGGCGGCAAACACACCTTGAAAGTCAATACCGAAATGCTGGTAGTACCGCTCATCCTCCGTGTCAATTAAAGCACGCCAGAATACTGGATTGATATCCTCATACTCCACAGGGGTACGATTTTCACTGAAGTATTTACCAATTAATACTCCGTCAGCACTATAGAGCTCTGATGCCTGTGTTGTCTTGGGATGCATGATGGCATTCATACCTGGCGATTTTCCGAAAAGCCACAGGAAATTGATATCCACCATAAAGAGATAGAGGATGAACGCAACGATAAAAGAGGTAAAACCTACCACTGCCTTCAGATACCATTTGCGTCCTCGATACAACCCTTTATACCATTGCCAGACATTCTTACATGTCTGCCAGCATTTTTCAACGTATTTATTCATATTGCGATATATACTTCAAAATATCCTCTTTTTGTTGTGGATGAAACCACCTCATCTCTTCGTCACGTTTAAACCATGTGAGTTGTTTACGGGCATAGCGACGGGTGTTTCCTTTTATACGTTCAACAGCCTCTTCCAGTGACCAGGTACCGTCCAGATATGTGAACATTTCCTTATAACCAACTGTATTCAATGCGTTATTGGTACGCTTGCTTTGGAGTGATTGGACCTCGTCAAGCAGTCCGTCCGTCATCATCTGGTCAACACGCAGGTTAATTCGGTGATAGAGCTCCCCTCGTTCCCTATTCAGTCCGATTTTGATAATTTTGAAAGGACGTTGTTTCTTCTCTTGTCTGCGGAAAGACGTATAGGTCCTTCCTGTTTGGTAGCAGATTTCAAGGGCATGAATCACACGACGGTAGTTTTTCTTGTCTACGATTTCATAATGCTCAGGATCTAATCTCCTTAAATCCTCACAGAGAGCCTCTAGTCCTTCATTGGCATAGCGTTTTTTCATCTCCTCACGAATGTCTTCTCGAATAGTGGGGATGTCGTCAATACCGTTACAGACGGCGTCAATATACATCATACTACCTCCTGTCAGAAGTTGGATGGAGGAGTGCTTGAATTGTTTGTCCAGTAATGTCAGTACATCCTGTTCGTACATCGACGCATTGTAATAGTTATCAATACTGATACTTCCTACGAAATAGTGCTTGACGCTTTTAAGCTGCTCCTCCGTTGGTGTCGCTGTTCCAATCTTCAATTCCCGATAAATCTGTCGAGAATCTGCATTGATAATAGGAACACCGTAGTATTTGGCGATATCAATACAAAGTTCTGTCTTTCCAACAGCAGTCGGACCTGTGATAACAATGAGTGATGCCAACTATCAATTCTTAATATCATCAATAAATTACCTGATGACTCCGCGCTTGGAGTTCTCAATAAACGAGCAGATATACTCCACCTCTTTCGAGTCAGGGTATTTAGCACGAGCTTCCACAATACCATCTTTCAGTACACCTTTTGCATAGATAAGACGGTAGGCGTCATGAATTGCCTCAATAGTCTCATTAGGGAATCCGCGACGACGCAGTCCGATGAGGTTAACACCTGCATAGCGGATTGGTTCCTTGCCAGCAATAACATAAGGTGGAATATCCTGTGAGGTACGTGATCCACCTTGGAACATAACGTAGCTGCCCACACGGATGAACTGATGGAAAAGGCAAGTGGCGGAAATGATAGCATAGTCATCGACCTCAACCTCTCCGGCAAATTTTGTGGAGTTCCCAATGATACAGCCATTGCCAATCACACAATCGTGGGCCACATGCATATTCTCCATCAACAGGTTGCCATTACCTACAACAGTTTTCCCTTTAGAGGCAGTACCTCGACTAATGGTGACATTTTCGCGGATAGAGTTGTTATCGCCAATCTCACAAGTAGTCTCCTCACCTTGAAACTTCAGATCCTGAGGTTTGGTAGAAATACTTGATCCAGGGAAGAACTCATTACCATTACCAATACGGGCACCGAAATGCACTGTCACATTATTCAGAAACTTATTGTTATTGCCTATTATTACATTCTTGTCTATCACACAGAATGGACCGATTATATTATTGTCTCCTAATTTAGCTTCAGGATCGACAACAGCCATAGGGTGAATCTGATTTGCCATAGATATTTATTTATTCTTTACAATTTGTGCAGTAAAAGTCGCTTCAGCGACAACATGGTCGCCCACAAAGATGTATCCCTTCATGGAGGATATTCCATGACGGACAGGAGCGAGAAGGTCAACTTTAAACAACAAGGTGTCACCAGGAACTACTTTCTGGCGGAATTTCACGTCGTCAATCTTCATGAAATAGGTTGACCAGCGTTCAGGCTCTTCTAATGTGTTCAGTACAAGTAATCCGCCGCATTGTGCCATTGCCTCAATCTGTAAGACGCCAGGCATTACAGGCTCCTCCGGGAAATGTCCTTGGAAGAACGGCTCGTTGCTTGTCACATTTTTGATTCCTACAATACTTGTGGCGCCAAGTGAAATAACTTTGTCGACCAACTGCATGGGATAACGGTGTGGAAGGAGCTCCCGGATTTTGTTTATGTCCATGATAGGTTCCTCATTAGGGTCATAGATAGGAGCTTGTATCTCATGCTTGCGAATCTCTTTACGCATCAGACGAGCAAACTTGTTGTTGATAGTATGTCCTGGACGGGTAGCAATGATACGACCTTTAATGGGTTTCCCAATAAGTGCCATGTCACCGATTACATCTAATAACTTATGACGTGTACACTCATTTTCCCATACCAATGGCTTATGCTGAATATATCCTAGCTCATTGGCATCACGATGTTCAACATGTAACATGTCAGCCAACATGTCCAAACGCTCCTGAGTAGTTTTTCTCTCATAAATGACGATAGCATTATCCATGTCACCGCCTTTGATGAGATTCGCCTGTAATAATGGTTCTATGTCACGGACAAATACAAAGGTTCTGGCGGCGGCTATCTCACTGACAAAGTCATCAATCTTGTCGAGTGAAGCAAATTGGCTGTTGATGAATTTTGACTCAAAAGAACACATCGCTGTCAGAGAGAAATCTTCATCAGGAAGAATGGTGATGCATGACCCTGTCTCCTCATCTTTTACCTCGATTTTCTTGCGAATCACATACCAGTCTTTGGGAGCATTTTGCTCTTCAATTCCGACCTCTTTTATTTTATCCACATATTGGATGGCAGAGCCGTCGAGAATAGGAAACTCTGGACCATTGACTTGAATCATACAATTATCAATACCCATCGCATAAAGGGCTGCAAGACCATGTTCCACGGTGCTGATACGGGCTTCACCTTTGCCTAATACTGTACCACGCTGGGTGTCTATCACATTCTCGGCAATTGCGTCAATCACGGGCTCACCTTCTAAATCAATACGTTTGATTTTATAGCCAGTATTCTCGGGTGCTGGGTTAAAGGTTACTGTGAGGTTCAATCCCGTATGCAGTCCTTTTCCAAACAAGGAGAAACTGCCTTTGAGTGTTTTTTGTTTCATATATTATTTTTTCTTGAGTTCTTCTATTTCCTTACGAAGGGCACTGATTTCCTTGTACATATCAGGCAAACGACGATAAAGTGCTTTTGCCTTGAAGAAATCCTTAGGATCCATGGCAGGAGAACCGATTAAGTTCTCACCATTGCCTTTCGTGTTGCTAATCACACCACATTGGGCACCCACCATAGTTTTGTCTGCAACCTGTATATGTCCCGCAAAGCCTGCTTGTCCACCGACCATACACCATGCACCAATCTTGGTAGAACCAGCCATTCCTACTTGTGCTGACATTACAGTATTCTCACCAATCTCACAATTGTGAGCCACCTGAATGAGGTTGTCAAGTTTTACACCTTGATGAATTATGGTTTGTCCCATTGTAGAGCGGTCGACACAGGTGTTTGCGCCAATCTCCACATTGTCCTCAATGACTACGATACCCATTTGTGGTATTTTGTCATAGCCTTCTTGGTTGGGAGCAAATCCAAAACCGTCAGCTCCAATAACCGCACCAGCATGGATGGTTACGTTTTTGCCGATCTTACATCCGTCGTAAATGGTCACGTGAGGGTAAATCATGGAACCATCGCCGATTTTCACACCGTCACCAACATAGCAGAAAGGTCCGATATACACGTCTTTGCCAATCTCTGCGGATTTTGAGATAAAGGCAAGTGAGTCAATACCCGTTTTCTTGGGGAGTGAGGCAGCATACATCTGCATCAACTTCGCAACACACTCATAGGCATTAGCGACTCGAATGAGTGTCGTACTAACAGGACCCTCCAGTTCTACATCTTCATTGATGAGGACAATAGAAGCCTTTGTGTCATAAATATAATGAGTGTATTTGGGGTTCGACAGGAATGTGATTGCTCCTTCTTTTCCTTCTTCTATTTTTGAGAAAGTGTGTACTTTTGCTTGTGCATCACCTTCCACACGACCACCGATAAAGTCGGCTATTTGTTGGGCTGTAAATTCCATTCTTTACACAAAGTTTTTATTTAACCTTGCAAAGATACAACTTTTTTCTTAAAAACGATGATAACAGAGGTAATATTTACGGATTTTTTTAGAAAGGAGTTGAACATTTAGTATTTCTGATGCTTCGGATATATCTTTTACTATTCCGTCTTTGAATAGAATACCAATGCTGTCATCCTCAGGATTATACATGTCTTTGCCAATCTCAGTAAGTGTCATCATATAGGATGTATCCTCATCGGAAATCTCTATTGTTTCAGAAATGTTCTTTTTGATTTCAGCAAGGTGCTCTGGTGTCGGAGGCTCTTCACTGATCTCCACTTTGAATAGATGGCGGTCAAGCATGTCCTTGGCGAGTGTTGAGAGGATGATGTCGTCAGAATTTTTCCAAACCTTCATGGCACTCCAGATGTCTGAGTCATCAAGGTCAGCATACATCTGCAGTGTCTCTGGGTGGGTCGCAAACCATTCCGCATCAACATCGTGACGTAAGAAATAGGCGAGGGCAGGGGTTGCAAAAATTTCTTTACCAGATTGTGACAAATGCTTGGCTCTCAGTAGAGTATTGACGAGGATCTTTTCGTATCCGACTGCAGTCTTGTGCAGATAAACCTGCCAGTACATCAGTCGTCTTGTAGTTAGGAAATTCTCAATTGAATAGATGCCTTTTGCGTCTACTACCAGACGGTCATCCTTCACATTCAGCATCTTGATAATGCGGGCAGAACCGATATTTCCTTCTGTTACACCTGTAAAAAAAGAGTCACGTCTGATATAGTCCAGGCGATCCATATCAAGTTGACTGGAAATTAATTGGTGAAAGATCTTGTTAGGGTACTCGTCTTTAAAAATAGATATGGCGAGATTCAGTTCTCCGTGCATGTCTTTATTGATCTTTTCCATCATCATCAGTGAGATGTCCTCATGTGAGATGCCGTGAATCAGTGTGTCTTCCAATACATGAGAGAACGGACCGTGTCCGATATCGTGCATCAAGATGGCGGCCTTCACTGCCTCAGCCTCTGAGTCGAAAATGTAAATCCCTTTCTCTATCAAAGACTTCACGGCTTCTGTCATTAAGTGTAAGGCACCTATTGAGTGTTGGAATCTCGTATGTCTTGCGCCTGGATAAACCACTGAGGCGAGCCCGAGTTGGTTGATACGATTCAGACGTTGAAATAACGGATGCTGTACGATGTCGTAAAGCAGTCCTTTCCTTATCTTAATAAACCCGAAAACAGGATCGTTGATGATTTTATAACCGTCCATCTGTTTCTATTTTTTTGCGAAGGTACTACAATTTTTTGAAACGACCAAGATACGGATTAATAAATTATTGTTATCTTTGCATGTGATTTTGAGAAAGGAACATGTTTCAATTCAAGCGATTTGTTGTAGAACAAGACCTGTGTGCCATGAAAGTAGGTATGGACGGTGTGCTGCTTGGAGCATGGGCTCTAGGTGGTAAACGGATTCTAGATGTTGGTACGGGAACAGGACTGATAGCCTTAATGATGGCACAACGTTATCAGGAGTCTGTGGTAACTGCTATTGACATTGATGAAGGTGCTGTCAGACAAGCGACAGTCAATGTCGAGAGGTCCCCTTTCAGCTATCAGATTATTATTAAACAGGAAACTGTGCAGGAGCATGAAGGGGTCTACGACTCGATAGTCAGTAATCCACCATATTTCATTGATTCCTTGAATGCTCCCGACCAACAACGGAATATTGCAAGACATACAGACACGTTGAGTTATGCGGAACTGATGCAGGCAGCATATCGTTTGTTGGCAGATGACGGTGAGTTCTCAGTAATCGTCCCTTTTGATTATAAGAGACGGATGGAGGACGAGGCAACATTTGTGGGATTCTTTCCTCATCAAGTAGTAGGGGTTCGTACAGTAGAGCGAAAACCGCCGAAACGTTATCTATTGTCGTTTGTGAAACATCCGATAGTGTGTGATCATTCTATCATCACTATCGATGATGATGAGTACAAGACATTAACAGGAGATTTCTATTTATGAAAACCTGTACGTACAAACTCGGAGAACTGTCCCTGGTAACCATTGAACACATTGATGTCCACATCACCAGTGATGCCCTGAACTTTTCCAGTTGGTGAAAGTTGCCAATAGACCAGTTTCACATCAGGTTTATATTCTCCGTAGCGGGCAATCCAGACATTATATTTCTTTTTGATATCAGAGGCATTCTTCATATGTCGAAGAATGAACATCTGGTTGACATAGAGAATGGGGAGTTTCCCTGTATGCCGTTCCACGATACTCATCCAGATACGGATACGACGCATCAGTTCCTCCTCACCGATGATTAGGATCTGTGCTTCCGAAGGTTCAACATCCAGTACGGGAGGGAAATCGTCTTTGGCTATCGTCGCATATTTCAAGAAATGGGCAGCCTGCGCCTGGGGCGAAGATAACATGGAAAAGAAATGATAGGCTCCTACATGGATGCCATGTTTCTTTGCCTGAACGTAATCCTGGCGGAAATAGCGGTTCTGAATAGTAGTACCCTCTGTAGCTTTGATGTACATAAACGAGACAGGGAAGGACTTGCCGTCGGTGGGATGATTCTTGCCTAATGATAGGATACGCAGTTTCTTCCATTCTATGATGAATCGTCTGCGCCCCTTTTCATGTTGATGACGGGAGATGTCAATCCCGTAGATTCGCTCTGTGGTATATTTCAGCCGTTCACCAAGGAAACGTCCTTTCTTCCATTCTCCGATACGTAGTTGGTGATGTGGTGATGACTCATAGCCAAAACCATGACGTCGACCATTCTGCCAGAGACCGTCATAATAGTTGATGCCATAAGCATGATAGATACCCTGTCCGGATGCCATCAAGTTATCATCCATCTGACCGAAATAGGTGCCAATAGAGTCTGTACGCCATGCCACCACAAGAGTGTCCTGATCCCATATTCCTCTAATAACTTGTCCTTCATAATCTGTCATGATGCCCTTTCCAAAGAGTTTTTCACCGACATGATATTTTCCTGCCTTCCAAAAACCGCCTTTAGTCTTTACAGCTACCAACGGACGCTCTTTTGCGATAATGGTGTCGTAAGAGAGATACCGTGTTTGTGGAGTACCCATCAGTGCCTTCAGGTGACTCTTGTGTTGTTGGAGTCTTGTGTGATAGGCGGCAATTTGGTTATATCCTTCATCAGTGGCTTTATGGACACGAAAATAGTATTCCATTTCCACAATTTCATTTTCTGTTTGTTGGATGGCATGACGGAGAGAGTCGTCAGAAGGACGTTGGTGAATTTTCACAATCACCTTGTCATTCATGCGCATCGATGGTCGTAAATGGATGAGTGGTGAGAAAGGAAGGATAGCACCTAATAGTACTATCACGCAGATGTCGGCTATAGTTGTACGTTTTCTCAAGGTGTCCTTATTTCATTTGTTCTAACCAGTAATCTATCAATTGGCGGGCGATAGAAAGCTTTTCAGGAATCTGTGGCAGATGGTCTTTGTCAAACCACGCCCCCTTCGACAGTTCCGAACGTTGCAGATGGATCTGACCTCCGTCATAGTCGGCTGTAAAGCCCACCATCAGTCCGCAAGGGTACGGCCAAGGTTGTGAAGCGAAATATCTCAGGTTTTTGATATGAAGTCCTGTCTCTTCCATGACTTCCCTGTGGACAGCTTCCTCTAAGGTCTCACCCGTCTCTACGAAGCCTGCTACCAGTCCATAGAAGTCTGTACGGAAATTCTTGGCATGTACGAGAAGGACCTCGTCGCCTTTACGAACCAATACAATAACAGCTGTAGCCAGTTGCGGCCACACCTCCTTTCCACAGTTTACACATCGTTTCGAGATAGCAGTGTGGAATTTCATCGGTCCTCCACATACACCGCAGAATTTCGTGTTCTGGTCCCAGTAGAGCAGTTCTTGGCATTTGCCTGCCTTCAAATAATCTTCTTTGGGTAACTTATAATAACTTTGGCGTAACCCGCACATCTCGAAATGCTCATTTCCTTGTATTGGAAGATCAATGCGGTAGGCTTTCTCGTCATCAACATCCATCACTATTGTCCATGGCTTGAGCTCCGTGGGAGGCTCTTCGGGGATGCGGTAGCCTCCTGGAGTCTTTTCCAGGACGATATCCCCTTGACAGAATACAAAATATCTCATTTGCTCTTTTGTTTTAATAGGAAAGCTTCTGCGCGTTGAAGGTCCTCTGGTGTGTCGATACCAACAGTCTCCACCTCAGTGATTCCCACCCGGATGCGATAACCGTTCTCCAACCATCGTAATTGTTCCAGACTCTCTGCCAGTTCCAATGACGATGATGGTAAATGAGTGATTTCGTAAAGTGTCTCCCGGCGGTAGGCATAAATACCTAAGTGTTTCAGATATGGGAAATGGTTTATCCAACAGTCTTGTTCCTTTCCTCGGATATAAGGAATGACAGAACGACTGAAATAGAGTGCGAAACCTGTTTTGTCCGTCACGATCTTGGGGGAGTTGGGGTTCATGACAGCCTCCATGGACTCAAATCGTTTTCCTAATGTACCGATTTGTGTCTGTGGGTGGTTGAAGAGTCCTTTCAGTGTCTCAATCTGTGAAACGGCAATGAAAGGCTCGTCACCTTGGATATTAATGATTACATCAGCATCAGTGCCAATCTTCTCACAAGCCTCCTCGATACGGTCTGTGCCGCTTTGATGGTCAGATCGTGTCATGACTGCCTGTCCGCCAAACGTCTTTACCACATCAAAAATACGTTGGTCATCAGTGGCTACATATGCCTCTCCTATGGCAGCGACCGCTTTCTCATATACATGCTGGATAACAGGACGACCGCCTAACAATGCCAAAGGTTTCCCAGGAAAGCGTGTTGATGCATAACGTGCTGGAATGATTCCTATAAACTTCATAATTATATGTTGATTTTTGTGCAAAGGTACAAAAATATCTGAATGTTGCGTTAATATACTCTAATTAATTTTGAGGGTCACACTTTTTTTCCTACTTTTGTAAAGTTAAAATGGAATCAATGATGAAAAAACGAAATATTTTATGGGTCTTCTTGACCTTATCCTCTATGACTCTTTATGCCCAGAAAATCACACTGGGCTCATGTACGACAGCCGATGGTGGCGCTTATCAAGGTGAGATGTCCAGCGGGAAACCGCATGGGAAAGGACGCGCCACTTATCAGAATGGTGACTGGTATGAGGGAGAGTATGTGAAAGGCAAGCGTCAAGGACAGGGAACTTATACATTCTCCGATGGAGAGAAGTATGAGGGAGAATGGTTTCAGGATCACCAGCATGGGACGGGAACCTTTTATTTCCAGAATAATAATAAATATGTGGGATTATGGTATGCTGATGAGCAGCAAGGGCATGGTACCATGTATTATTTTAATGGCGACATCTATGACGGAAACTGGAAAGCTGACAAGCGTAATGGTCAAGGGAAATACACTTATCAGGGAGGTGCCTATTATGATGGACAGTGGAAAGACGATATGAAGAATGGAAAAGGTCTTTTCATCTGGCCTGACGGTTCTTCTTATGATGGTCAGTATGTGAATAACCTTCGCCAAGGTAAAGGTGTGTTCAAATATTCCAATGGCGACTTGTATGTGGGTCAATGGAAAGAGGATAATCCACATGGAAAAGGTATCTATAAGTTCCAGAATGGAGACACCTATGAGGGAGACTACGCACAAGGAGAGCGAACGGGGCAAGGAGTTTTCCGTTATGCCAACGGTGATAAATATACCGGCGGGTTCTACAATGGTGACAAACAAGGTGACGGTATGCTGGTATGGAAGAATGGTGATGTCTACCAAGGACAGTGGAATAAGGACAAACCCAATGGCAAGGGTAAACTGAGTCTTAAAAATGGTGATGTCTTCGAAGGACAGTTTAAAGACGGAATGATCCATGGTGAGGGTATTGTCCGCTATGCAGACGGTTCTAAGTTCAAGGGTGTCTTCAAGGAAGGTCGCCGCAATGGTCCTGCCATTGAGCAGGATAAAGAAGGCAAACGCTTTGAGGGCTCTTATGTGGATGACCGTCGTGACGGTCCGTTCGTGGAAAAAGATGCAAATGGAAATGTCACGTCCTCGGGAAGATATATCCGAGGTAGAAGGGAAGTTAACAAGTAACAAATATCAAATCTACTAAAAATAAGCTATTATGATTATCGACAGTTTACAGAATCTGAAGAACTATGAGTCAGTGAACCCATTGTTCTCCAAAGTGATGGAGTTTTTAAAGAGTCATGATTTGAAGACCCTTGAGGTAGGAAAGTATGAGATTGAAGGGAAAGACCTTTTTGTCAATATTACGATGACCAAGGGAAAAACTCCTGATGAGGCAGTGATTGAGACACATGACAAGATGATTGATATCCAGATTCCTATTACAGATACAGAGACATTTGGCTATACACCTCGTGAGAATCTGCCAGCAGCCACCTATAATGCAGAGAAGGATATCACCAAGATTCCAGACCTCGCAGCAGAGAGTTATGTCACTTGTCAGCCAGGTATGATGGCAATCTTCTTCCCACAAGACGGACATGCCCCCTGTATCGCTGGTGTTCCTGAATTTAAGAAAGCAATATTTAAAGTAAAAGCATAAGTCAATACTATGGCAACAAAAAAGAAAACCACCACAACTGCAAAGACGGCAGTAAAGAAAACCGCAACGAAGAAGGCGGCTCCTAAGAAAGCGGCTCCTAAGAAAAAAGTAGAGGTTCCTCAGCACATTGGGTTGGTAAGGGACGACTCATGGCTGGAGCCTTTCGAGGGTGCTATCCGTGGTCGTCATGATCATGCCTTATGGAAGATCGGTCAGTTGACAAGGAACGGTAAGCAGACATTGTCACAGTTTGCTTCCGGTCATCTTTATTTTGGTCTTCACAAACTCGCCAAAGGCTGGGTGTTCCGTGAGTGGGCTCCCAATGCTACGGAGATATATCTGATCGGTGACTTCAATAACTGGCAGGAGAGTGAGAAATACAAATGCAAGCGTATTGAGGGAACCGGTAACTGGGAACTGAAACTCTCTGAGAAAGCTATCAAACATGGTGACCTTTATAAGATGAAGGTGAAGTGGAATGGGGGAGAAGGAGAGCGTATCCCAGCCTGGTGTCGTCGTGTAGTACAGGACGATCAGACGAAGATTTTCTCCGCACAGGTATGGAATCCTGAAAAGAAGTATGAGTTCAAGAAGAAGAATTTCAAACCCAACAAGTCTCCATTGCTGATCTATGAGTGCCATGTTGGTATGGGACAGGATGCGGAGAAGGTTGGAACCTACAAGGAGTTTACGAAGAACGTCCTGCCTCGTGTCAAGAAGGATGGTTATAATGCCATTCAGGTGATGGCTATTCAGGAACATCCCTATTACGGTTCTTTCGGCTATCATGTATCCAGTTTCTTCGCACCGTCCAGTCGTTTCGGTACACCGGAGGATTTGAAGGAGATGATAGACACGGCACACAAGATGGGTATTGCCGTGATTATGGATATCGTCCACTCTCATGCTGTGAAGAACGAGGTGGAGGGTCTGGGTAATCTTGCCGGTGACCCCAACCAGTTCTTCTATCCTGGTGACCGTCATGAGCATCCGGCATGGGACTCTCTCTGTTTTGATTATGGAAAGGATGACGTGCTGCATTTCCTGCTCTCAAACTGTAAATATTGGTTGGAGGAGTATAAGTTCGACGGTTTCCGCTTTGACGGCGTAACCTCCATGCTCTATTATAGTCATGGACTCGGAGAGGCGTTTGGTGGATATGGTGACTATTTCAATGGTCATGAGGACGATAATGCTATCTGTTATCTGACCCTTGCCAACTGTCTGATACACGAAGTCAATCCCAATGCCATTACCATCGCAGAGGAAGTTTCTGGTATGCCGGGTCTTGCCGCTAAGTTTGAGGATGGCGGTTATGGTTTCGACTACCGCATGGCGATGAACATCCCTGACTACTGGATTAAGACCATCAAGGAGGTTCGTGACGAGGATATCAACGTATGCAGCATTTTCTGGGAAGTGAAGAACCGTCGCCCTGATGAGAAAACCATCTCTTACTGCGAGAGTCACGACCAGGCATTGGTGGGTGACAAGACCATCATCTTCCGTCTGATCGATGCCGATATGTACTGGCATTTCAAGAAAGGTGACGAGAACGATATGGTACATCGTGGCATTGCCCTCCATAAGATGATCCGACTTGTGACAGCAGGTGCCATCAATGGCGGTTACCTGAACTTCATGGGTAATGAGTTCGGACATCCCGAATGGATTGACTTCCCACGTGAGGGTAATGGATGGAGCTATAAGTATGCACGCCGTCAGTGGAACTTGGTAGATAACAAGGAGCTCTGTTATCACTGGCTGGGTGACTTCGACCGCAAGATGTTGGAGGTCATTAAGAGTCAGAAGAACTTCCAGGCTACTCCTGTCACGGAGATCTGGCATGATGACGGAGACCAGGTATTGTGCTATATGCGTGGCGACTTGGTGTTTGTGTTCAATTTCTCTCCGACACGTTCCTATACCGATTACGGATTTCTTGTGCCGACGGGCTCCTATGAGGTTGTCCTTAACACGGACGCTAAGGAGTTTGGCGGTAATGGCTTCGCTGACGACAGTGTGACACACATCACTAATTATGACCCGCTCTATGTACAGGATCATAAGGAATGGCTGAAGTTGTATATCCCTGCTCGCTCGGCTGTTGTATTGCGTAAATTGTAAAGCAAAGATACACTCATGGATAGTGGTCATATTGGTGTCTGCACCAGTATGACCATTTTCATTTGACAATTAATTCTATATATTCTGTAAATTTTTCTTTTATTCCGTTTCCTTTTTCGATATTTTTGTGTACTTTTGCAAACAGAAATATATTTCTATTATGGTACATAATATCTTCAAAGGATTAGGAATAGCACTGATAACCCCTTTTTTGGAAGATGGATCGGTGGATTATAAGTCGCTGATTCGTCTCGTGGAATATCAGCTTGACAATGGCGCTGATTTCTTCTGTATTCTTGCCACAACGGGTGAGACACCCACTTTGACGGCAGAGGAGAAACAGAAGATCAAGGATCTGGTAGTCAGTTTAGTGGGTGGCAGAGTGCCTATTCTTGTAGGATGTGGTGGATATAACACCGCAGAGATTGTTCAGGAACTTCAAACACGTGACTTCCGGGGCGTTGACGGCATTTTGAGTGTATGCCCTTATTACAACAAGCCCTCACAGGAAGGACTTTATCAGCATTTTAAAACCATAGCTGCAGCTACCTCATTACCCGTTGTCCTTTATAATGTTCCGGGACGTACTGGTGTGAACATGAAAGCAGAGACGACAGTTCGTCTGGCTCGTGACTGCCAGAACATCGTTGCCATCAAGGAGGCGAGTGGTAATCTGGAGCAGGTGGATGAGATTATCAAGAACAAGCCCCGTGGCTTTGAGGTGCTCTCTGGTGATGACGCGCTGACCTTCCCCATGGTGTCATGTGGTGCGGTGGGTGCTATCAGCGTGATTGGCAATGCCTTGCCCCGTGAGTTCTCTAAGATGATCCGCCTTCAGATGAAAGGTGAGTATGATCCTGCACGGAAAATTCATCATCGTTTCCAAGACCTTTTCTCTTTGTTGTTTGTCGATGGTAATCCTGCTGGTGTCAAGGCGATGCTTCATGAGATGGGCTATATTCAGAATGTGCTCCGTCTTCCTTTAGTGCCGACGCGTATCTCTACCTTACAACGGATGAGTGAAATCATGAAAGAATTAAAAATATGAGGTGAATGGAGGAAAGCAGGGTTATTCATGAGATAACGCCCTTGATGGGTAAGGATTCTCTCTATATTGCGGATCGCAGGAAGAAAGAGTTCACCTATCCTATTCACAATCATGAGGTCTTCGAACTGAATTTTGTGGAGCATGCCCCTGGTGTGCGCCGTATCGTCGGTGACTCTAACGAGATTATTGACGAGTTTGACTTGGTATTGATCACGAGTCCGGACTTGGAGCATGTCTGGGAACAGAACACCTGTACCAGTGAGGATATCCGTGAAGTGACAGTTCAGTTCTATTTTGACCTTGATGAAGACAGCTTCCTCTCACATAATCCTTTCAATTCGATGCGTAAGATGATGCTGGAAGCTCGTAAGGGACTCTCTTTCCCCTTGGAGGCTATCATGCGTGTTTACCATCTGATTGACACGTTGAGTTCGGTGAAGGACGGTTTCTATGCAGTGACTCAGTTTATGACCATCCTTTATGAGTTGTCTAAATGCGACGGAGCCCGCACCCTTGCCACCAGTAGCTATGCGAAAGTGGAGGCAGGCAGTGATTCCCGTCGTATCTTGAAAGTCAAGAACTATATCAGTCAGAACTATATGGATGAAATCCGCCTTGCAACGATGGCGGGAATTGCCGGGATGAGCCCGTCGGCATTCAGCCGTTTCTTCAAGTTGCATACAGGCAGGAATCTCAGTGAGTATATCATTGACCTCCGGTTGGGCTATGCCAGTCGGATGTTGGTGGACACTTCCAAGAGTATTGCTGAGATCAGCTATGCCTGTGGTTTTAACAACCTCAGTAACTTCAACCGTATCTTCAAAAAGAAAAAGAACTGCTCTCCATCGGAGTTCAGGGAGAATTATCATAAGACCAGAATCATCGTATAAGACCAGTCATGACCACATTGAGAACATCTGTTGTATTACTGCTGACGGCTATAGGGAGCTTCCTCTCTGTAGGCGCACAGTCACAATTCGATCGTCAGCTCAATGCCCTTGACAAGATGATAGACTCATGCAGAAGTCATAAGATCGATACCCTGCTGGCTAAGGCGATCTGTAATCGTGCTGCCCTTTTCTATAACCATGCGATGGACGACTCCATCATCAATCATGTTCCTAAGGACATGGTGGAGGTTCGGAAGACAGAACAGTGGAATCAGTATTATGAGTTATGGACCCATCTTGCCAATACCTATCTGTATAGTGGACAACCCAATAAGGCACTGCGTGAGGTACAGGCGATGTTTGATGATGCCAAGCAGCGAGGTGACAACTACGGAATGGGCTATGCCTACTATACCATGGGTAGTGTGTATGCCACGCTCAGTAACTATGACGAGAGTATCAATTCCTATCAGAAAGGACTTGACCTCTTGTCTAATATCAATCCATACCCTACGGTGCTTCCCGATCTCTATGCTTATTACGGGGATATCCTCAACTTGAAAAAGGAATACCAGCAACTGGAGAAACTGACGAAACGCTGGCAAGATTTCTTGAAAGAGTATGAGGAGCAGTATAAGACAACGATTAGTGAAGATACCAAGAAAGTCTTATATACCTATTATTATATGGCATGTGCCCAGGCTCATCTGGGATTAGGACAACTGGGACCGGGTGAGGATGACTTGAAGAAGGCGTATGCCCTCATTGATTCCGAGACATCTTTGAGAGCACAGTCATGGCTGTTCTATATGGCTAAGCTGCGCTATCAGCAGAAACGCTATCCAGAGGCTCTTAAACTGAATGACAAGCGTATGGCGCTCTTTGACGACAGCGACATGACGGTTTATATTGATATCATCAGTCAACGTGCGGATATCCTGATGGCTCTGGGACACTATAAGGAGGCGGCAGACTATTACCTGAGGATGTATCAGATCAACGACTCTGTCAATACCCAGGGCACCAAACAGCAGCTGAATGAGATGAACACGCTGTTCAAGGTCGACGAGCTGAAGATGGAGAAAGAGCGTGCGCAGTTCCGTAACACGATGATCATCGTCGGGCTCATCATCCTTGCGCTGGTGATATTCAGCATCTTCCGCTATATCGCCGCCAAACGCCTGAAGGTCGCCCATGAGAAACTGCAGACGACACACGAGGAATTGTTGACTGCCTACGACCAGTTGGAGGAGACGACAACGGCAAAGGAGCGTATTGAGAGTGACCTCCGTATTGCTCGTGACATCCAGCAGAGTATGATTCCCCAGAAATTCCCGCCATTCCCGGAGCGTACGGATATCGATCTCTTTGCGTCGATGACACCGGCGAAGGCGGTAGGTGGTGACCTCTATGACTTCATCTTGCTTGACGAAAAACTCTATTTCTGTCTGGGTGACGTGAGTGGAAAGGGTGTTCCAGCCTCTTTGTTCATGGCGGTGGCGCGTAACCTGTTCCGTGTGGTCTCCCAGCAAGGACTTCCTCCCGCAGAGATTGCCGATAAGTTGAATAATGCCTTGTCGGAGGATAACGACAGTGGTATGTTCGTGACGATGTTCATTGGTATCATAGATCTTCCCACCGGGCGTCTTGACTTCTGTAATGCGGGACATAACCCACCAGTCATTAAGATGCATGACGGTACCACTCATTTTATAGAGATGGAGGCTAACGCCCCCTTGGGACTATGGGAAGGACTTCCTTATGAGGGAGAGCATATTGATGATATCAGCGGATGCCCGTTCTTCGTCTATAGTGACGGACTGAATGAGGCAGAGAATGAGAACCACGACCAGTATGGTGACGACCTGTTGCTGGAGATGTTGGAGAAGCATGAGTTTGTCAGCTCACAACAGACTGTTGAGATGATGAAGGCGGATGTGGTGCGCCACGCCAATGGTGCTGAACAGAGTGACGACCTCACCATGCTGTGTGTGAAAGTACAAGGAAATTTACCTAAATTATAATGAACTATATGGAGAAAGAGATCTGTATTAAGAACCGAATGGACGAACTGGTGCGAGTCAACCAGTTCATTGAAGAAATCGGGGAGGAATTAGGACTTGACATGGAACTCCAGATGAACCTCAACCTAGTTATTGAGGAGATGGTGGTAAATGTCATCTCCTATGCCTATCCCGAAGGAACGGAAGCCGACATTGAACTGAAGGCGGAAAGCAAAGGAAAGGAACTGACCTTTGTGCTTACTGATCGTGGAAGGGAGTTTGATCCCACGCTGAGTGAAAGTGCTGATATGGATGTGAACCCCGCCGAGCGTGACTTGGGCGGTATGGGTATCTATATCGTCAAGAACATCATGAACGAGGTGACTTATCAGCGACTGGAGGGTAAGAACCTGTTGACGATGAAGAAGGAAATCAAGTAAAGTAAAACATTAACATAAAAAAATAACAACTATGACACAGATTTTGAAAGAGAATGGTAAGACCATTATTAAGACCGGACAGCGTATTGACACTATGAATGCCGGTGAGTTTGAACGTGATATCGAGCCAGCATTGGCAGATGGTGGTGTTGACCTGGAGATGGATTGTACAGAACTGAACTATATGGCAAGTTCTGGTCTGCGTGTGATTCAGAAGACTATGCGTACCGTCATGCAGCAGAAGGGTCAGTTCAAGATGACGAACGTAAGCCCTGAGATCTACAAGGTGCTGAATATGACCGGTTTTACGAAGTTTATGAAGGTAGAACAGAGAAAAGATTAATCTGCTATGATATTCGTTATTATTGCCTTAGTTATCATCGTTGTCATCCTTGCCGTTGCCTTGTATTTCCAGATCAAGGGTGGTCATGACCAGGCGAACGAGCAGGAGACGTTGCTGAGGGACTATCAGCGTCGTGTGGATGAACAACAACAACTGCTTGAGGACTATCGTAGTCTTCAAAAGAACTTTGAGAATGTCGGTGAGGGTTACGAGCAGGCACTCGACCTTTATGACAAGATGGAGGAGAACAGTCGTAAACTGGAGGAGCGTAATTCCTTCCTGGAGAAACAGAATGCTGATTTGCAGGCTGCCGGCAAGACCAATGCGGAGTCTTTGCGTATCAACAAGGAGTTCCTTCAGCAGATTACAGAGAAGATGTCGAAGGAACTGGATAAGTGGGATGCCGCTGTCGCCGCTCCATTGTCTGGTATGGTTTGTAGCATCCAGGATATCAACGACATGGGTAGTGAGACAGCTCTTGAGCGTAACGACAATATCGTTGCCGAGCAGGTCGCTAAACGTGCTGTCGCTGAGTCCGCAATCGACAAGTGCCAGTATTTTTCCTTTGAGTTAAAGGTCAGTCCACAGGCTGCCTCAATGTTGCAGACGAATGAGAAACAAGCTGCCCATGCACTGGCACTGGTACTCGACAATGCCAAGAAGTTCACGACGGATGGTACTGTGACACTGGATGTGGATGCCAGTCTGCAGGACTCGAAGATCACCTACACGGTGACAGACTCTGGTATGGGTGTTCCTGCCAATGAGGCTGAGCATATCTTCGAACCGTTCGTGAAGCTTAACAGCTATTTCGACGGTCAGGGACTCGGTCTTACCTTCGCTCGCAGCATTGCCCGTCGCCTAGGCGGTGACCTGGTGCTGGATACAACCAACACAGGCAAGGGAGCTCGTTTCGTGCTGACCCTGCCGATGTAATTTCCTATGAAGGTGGCTTGGGGTTCCAAACCACCTTCTTTAATTAAACTTAGGCTTATGAAGAATCATTACACATTGATGAATGGTATACTGAAAATCTTTTCTCTTTTGGCTTTCATGATGCTGTTGCCTTCTACTGGCACTGCCAAGAAAATCAGTCGCTACCTGTCTTTTAAGGAGTATGACTATGGCTATGTTACCTGTGGCGACGATTCCCGATGGAGGGTAAGCTCTGACGGAGATGTTAAAACTCAGATAATTCCAGATTCTTACGGAGAGGATTTTCTGTTGATGGAAGCTGGATCACAGATGACACTTACCTCCGAGGAGGTGTTCCCTAGGGAGGCGAAAATCACGGTATGTGTCGCTTCGGCACAGTACGATGAATATTACAGCAGCAGTGAGTGTAACATCTATTGTGAAGGGCAGAGTCAGCGTGTCTACATGGTTCGCTGGAGCGATTATCAGGGCAATCCCGATAATATGGAATATAATGAATGTTCCTTCGATCTGAACCGTAACGAGGATGGCACCTTGGAATTTGATGTCACGTTTAACTATTATGGCAATACCGGTTATATCAGCATCAAATACATCACGGTTGAGTATGATTTCCTGGAGCCTATCATCAAGGAGCCTGGTGAGGTGACCTTCGACGGTGACGGTGAGGGCCTGGGTAAGGATATCGAGACAGTTACCGACAGGAACATCCCCCCGACGGGATATATTGCCAACAACATCCTGTATACACTTGGGAAAAATGACGGTTATGCTCCTGATGTCACAGAGTGTAAAGTGGTAGCACTCAACACCAGACAGCCATACGGACCTCCGTATTACGACGAACCCGGTGAAAGGGAGTTCGCAGCGAGTTTTAAGGGCCTTACCTTTGTGCTGCCTGCAGGAAAGGGAAAGATTTACGTTGATGCCAGAACCAACGGCAATGGTGTGATGAACGTAAAGATAGGAGATGATGCCCCGATGACTTTCACCAGTGTGGATGAGTTCAAGCAATTCGAGATTCCTTATGCTTGTTACTATGATGTCTATGTCTATATCTATCATAACATATCGACATCTTCTGCTTCTTCAAGGGCACCCCGTGCACCAGGCAGAAAGGAAACGACGACAACGGAAATCAGGGGTATCAAGATCAATGCCAGTTCGGTGGTTATGCCTGAAACACCATCAACAACTAAAAATTTGCAGAAAGGTGACTTCACGGTAGAGAACGGACATATCATTGTCACTGATCATGACATCACCGGAGTTGATTATAATGCTTTCAAGGATCTTCAGGGCCAGGAGATTACCTATGTCGATCTCTCGCAGACTTCGATGGTAAATTGTTACATAAACCGTTACTATGAGCCGTGGGCTTCGCTTCCGGTAAACACCTTTATCTATCTGCCTTATTATAATTATCCTTGGGGAGGTAATGCCTATATGCGTAATGTGGTCGTCGGCGAGATATGTCCATACATGGAACTGTTACCTGATGGTAAGTTTGAAGCAGCCTGTGATTTCCTTGCCAATAAGGTCGTCCAGGAAACAGACTATTCCGCTATGCCGGATAATACCGCTACCGTCATGCTGCCTTTCGCACTGGATGAGGAAACTGCCGGTAAGATAGGAACGTTCCATGAGTTTGCCGGTATTTATGACGACAAGGTAGGGATAAGAGCGGTGACATCTGTCGAGGCCAATCAGCCCTATTTGCTGAAGTCAACGGCAACAAAGCTTGAGGTTGATAATGTAGAGGTAAAAGCACTCTCGTCATCGGAGGTATCTGCCTCTCGTCGTGCTGCGGGAAATACCGGCCTTATCGGTACATATTCGCCAGAGAATCTTTCCTCAACAGAAAGTGAGCAATATTATGTATATGCCCTTGAAGGGGATGATGCCGGTCAGTTTGTACATGCTGCCTCATCGTTGAAAGTTGCGCCTTATCAAGCATACCTTAAGGTGGAGGGAGCCTCCTTCGTGGATAAGATGCCTGTTGTCATTGCTCCAGCTTATATCCTTGGTGATGCCAATGGTGATGAACAAGTGAATGTGACGGACATTGTGGCAACGGTGAACTATATTATGAACAAGCCGTCAGACGACTTCAATAAGTACGCTGCCGATGTGAACGGTGACGGCGAAGTGAACGTGACGGACATCGTGGGTATGGTGAACATCATCATGAAAGATGGTAAGTAAAATGAATAAGTAAACTGATGAAGAATCATATCACGATATCATTAAAATGCTTTTTGCTTATTGTCTGTGGTCTTCTCCTTGCCGAAAGCACGGCTGCCAAGACATTTACACGTACCTGTTACTTCCGCTCTATGTATTATGATACGGAAGATGATGCCTATTATGCATATTGTGAAGACGGTTCGAGATGGAAGGTGTTGTTAGAGGACGGTGATATCAGTTATAGGGATGACAAAGGCATCTTCCTGAATTATGGAACAAGTCTGGAACTGGTCTCTGAGAAGGTCTTTCCTGCCAATGTGAAAATGACCGTCAATGCAGGAGCCGGTGACCAGGCGTATTCTACTATTACAATCTATAGCGATGGCCAGTCACAAGATTTGACAGATATCAACAGGAACTTTGATGGCAGTGTGTATTCATTTACGATGAACGACTACACCTTTGATCTTAACAGAGATGAGGCAGGTACTGTTAGTTTCTCTATTTCAGGAAACAATTACTACAGCTGGATATCGGTACTTGTATATAGTATTACGCTCACTTATGAGAGTGAGTATGGTATTACGATTACAACGAATGACGGTATTGATATTGCCGTTACGGATGATAACAAGGATAATATTCTGAACGAAAATACACCTACTGTCCAATATGACGGTGTCAATATGCTGACATTGAACAATGCTGATATTGCCAAGATTACCATAGGTGAGATGAATGAGGTGTCAGAGAGTAGGCTTAGACTCTTCCTGAAAGGTGAGAATATGATGCAGAACAATACCAAGGCTATTGTCAACGAGTCTGCGGAAATAAGTATGTTCTTCATGACGGATGCATCATCGCCAGGCTCACTGTTGTATACGTGTACCGCTGGTAATCTAAGTAGCGCATTGGATGCTTTCTCTGGATTCGATACTTTTTATTACGAATCAGGACTGTCGGTAAACATGTCTCAAGAGGATGGTTGTAATTTTGTGAGTGTATGTGTTGTGTTGACAGATATTGTAGACAAAGATCATGTGGAAGTCACCTTGAACGGTGCTTCCGGTGAGGGTATTGGTGAGGATATCCAAGACAAGACTACTGCACAATTGAAGGTTGGCTGTGAGGTAAACAATGTCCTGTATACACTTCCAGGTAATAATGACGGATATATCGACGATGAAAGCATCATAGCTGCCGACGGTAAGGTTGTTGCCTTGAACTCCAGCATAGAAGCATGGGAAGTTCGTAATCTTATTAGTAAAATCAGATGGGGTGACATTACTCCTGGTTCGGAAGAATATGCCAAGAGCTTCCCTGGCTTAACGTTCAAAATACCTGCCGGAACCGGTGTTATCAGGGTTGAGGCAAGAACCAATGATACTGGTGTACTGAATGTGATGATCGGTGAATACAATGCTAAAGCCTCAACTTTCAGTGATGCCAAGACAGAATTCAAAGTGTTCGAGATTCCCTATGCGATTACATCATCCTGTTATGTGATGATCTTCAACTCCACGAAATCAGTGTCAGGTTCCCGTCGTGCGCCAGGACGAAAGGAAACGACGACGACGGAGATCAGGGGCATCAAGGTTAATGCAAGTGCTGTGGATGAAACTCCGTCTACACCTGAGAATGGAAAGCAGTTGACGAAGGACATGGTGAATGCTGCACTCCAGGACGGTCATATCATCATTGACGATCCGGATATAAACAGCGTTAATTTTTCTGCTTTTGAAGACTTGCAGGACAAGGAGGTGACCTATATAGACCTCTCTAAGACTAGTATTGTCACGACGTTGATGCGCACGAATTATCCTTGGCTGTATATTCCTGCCAATACGTTGATATGTCTTCCGCCAGGAAGCACCAGGACACTGAATTCGTCGAATGTGGTGATTGGCTCGGTTTGTGAGGAGATGGTGATGTCTGACAAGGACAAGTCGTTTGAGACACCTGTGTCTTTCATAGCGAAGGTGTTGAAGATGGATCGTGACTTCTCAGCCTATACAGAAAACGGCTGTACGGTATACCTGCCATTCGACCTCAAAGAGGATGCTGCCGGAAAGGTGGGCTCGTTCTATCAGTTCAAGAACGTCCGTGACGACCAGGTGGAGACATTTGCCGTGACTTCGACAGAGGCTAACAAACCGTATGTCCTAAAGGGAGCAACAGGTAAGCTGCAATTTGAATTGGTAAAGGTGAAGCCAGTAGCGTCTCCTTCTTCTTCCGCTGCTTCCCGTCGTGCTGCAGGAGGTTCCGCTTTGGTTGGTACGTATAAAAAGGTAGGCCTGAACTCTACCAGCGATGAGCAATACTATGTCTATGCGACAAGTGGCGATGATGCCGGCAAGTTCGTACATGTCACGGAGACAACGACCTTAACACCTTATCAGGCATACCTCAAGGTGGAGGGCGCCTCTTATGTGGATAAGATGCCCGTTATCATTGCTCCTGCTTATATCCTTGGCGATGCCAATGGTGATGAACAAGTGAATGTGACAGACATCGTGGCAACGGTGAACTATATCATGAACAAGCCGTCAGACGACTTCAACAAGTACGCTGCCGATGTGAACGGTGACGGCGAGGTGAACGTGACGGACATCGTGGGTATGGTGAACATCATCATGAAAAGTGGTACGCAGAGTGTGCGTGAAGCCATAAGTGTTCTGAGGAGGAACGGCTTCATTTGAAAATGTAAAGAAAACTTGTCGGATTTTATGTTCGGATTTTGGGAGCTTCTAGAAAAATAGGAGCTCCCAAATTGTTTGAAATAGGCAAGAAATGAGTTAGGTGCCACCTTCGAGGGGGTTAGGTGCCGACTAACTACCCGGAAGGTGCCGACTAACTACCCGGAAGGTGCCGCCTTCTGACCCGAAAGGCGGCACCTTTCTACGTGAAAAACAAGGGCAAAAACAGCTCTTTTTGGTTGTTTTTGCCCCCCCTTTTTTAGGGTTAAAACATCTCCCGGATAGATAACCGTCTCTCTTACAGCGACTTATCGTAACGGCTCTATTTTCGCGTATTTGAAGCCGACTTCGACCTTGGTGGATTTTATGCGATTCTACAGAGGTACTTTGTTAAGATGATTCATAATAAGGGTATACATTATTATAATAAAAAACAAGGAAAAATAACGTCGTTATCTATTTTTTTTATATCTTTGCAAACGAATAGGATATAAACCCAAACCTGAATTAACAATCAAAACAATAACAAAAATGAGAGAATTATTACTAAATCAACACAATCGGACAAGAGGGCTTAGGCAGCTTTCTTTGTTCTTCGCCTTATTGCTCCTGCCAATGGGAGTGTGGGGACAGACTGATTACGGACTGACCGTAGGTGGTGTGGATGTGACCAGTGCCAATGCTGAAAACATTACGGGTGATAACATCGTGGCTTACTCGGCAGGAGAACCTTATTCGGTTTCTTATGACGCAACGTCCAATACACTGACCCTTACGAACGCCATAGTTTCTAGTGGCGGTATTGTAAGCACTGGCGATGCCGGTCTGAACGTAAGCCTCAACGGCTCCGCTGTCAATGGCAGCTCCACAGTCGATGCAATATCCTGCGCAGGCGACCTGAGTATCTCCGCCATAGGATCCAACTTTATTAATAATCCCATCGTATCGACCAAGGACGGAGGAGCCACGCTGACCCTCCAACATGGCAGCGACGCTGATGCCGCCTTGACGCTGAACTCTCAATCCGGGGAGGAGTCCGGCTTTACAGCTGTGGTGTATGACGGTCTGTATCTCACGACGGATAATGCACGTACCTTGAAGTTCAGCCCCTCACGCCAGCGCTTTGAGGAAAGTGCGTATGCATGGGCTTCCACCATCATATTCTCGAACG